>Ga0209291_1000012_pt1 | contig 211529 bp, 196 predicted proteins | sample GOMGulsemesocosm_FD_184633 | JGI IMG/M metagenome (GOLD analysis project Ga0209291, IMG submission 184633) | Methane-oxidizing microbial communities from mesocosms in the Gulf of Mexico - GOM9B Gulf of Mexico (SPAdes) (version 2) | ecosystem: Environmental > Aquatic > Marine > Cold seeps... | reverse complement strand
CCTAAAAAGCAATTTTAAAAAAGCGAATTAGTACTGACTAAAATAAGTGTTCACTGCGTAAAACTGGTGAAGAACAAAACACTTTGATTCCGTGCTATTTTTAAGTAAAAGGACAATTGGCATTAACGGTTGGCTATGAATAGTACGGGGCAGAAAATCCGCGGATTTTCGTGTCGACACAAGCCAATAGCTTTTAAATTTTGTTTTAACTTTGTCGTTTTAAACCCAAATATTGAAAGTTTTGGCGACCAAGTAAATATACACAAACCTCTGGAATTACAGACCTAAACCCGTATTATTTATAGGTTTTGTTAGCAAATCGTTTTTTATATATAGATGCTTTATGATTAATTTTTAGGAAAGATTTATTTGTGTTAAATTTGGTAGTAATTACTATAAAATAAGTTACATGGATATTTTTCATTTTTTCGATAATAATTTTTTAAATGCAGTTGCTATTCTCTGCTTGTTCATTCTTTGTTTATTCGTTATTTTATTTTTAGTTGCTAAAATCATAGATTGGGTACCAGTAATAAAAAATATTGCTACAAAAATTATTAGTCATTTTTACCTAATACTTATCCCTTTCCCTATATTTTACCTTGTTTACTACAACGCTAATATTTACAATAATAAGTTAATAGAATCGTTTCCAATAAAGACAGAGGTAGCTGAAATATTAAGTCAGTTAAGTATATGGTTCTTTACAGTTGGTATTTTTTCTGGTACATTAAAATACCTTAACACTATAACCTATGTTAAAAATAAATTTAGAGAAATAATACTTTCTCAAGAGTTCGATGATAAGCTTAGTAGTAAATTTGAAGTATTTGCATATTCAGATGAATCTTTAGAAAAATATGACAAAATAGAAGAATTATGGGAAAGAGTGACTTTACTGAAATACAAATCAAATTTCCCTCTAATTTATAATAAACTTAAAAGCAAAATTAACAACGAACTATTTAGCAAAGAAACTACTCCATTTTACTATAAAAATTTCTTTATGGATATTAGTATAAAGTTGGAAGGAGACAACTTAATTATTAAGAAAAAAACTAGGTATACTTTGATTAGACCTAATACTGATAGTTTTAAATGGAGTTTTAAAACTGAAGTTATTAAAACTGATACTGAAAATACTGAAGCTCATTTAAAGCTTTTTTTAAATGATGATCAACCTATAGAATTTGATGAACATAATTCTAAAATAGAACATACTGGAGATCTTACAGTTATAACTTTTGAAAAAGAATTTAAAGATAAACTTGAGTACGATATTATAACAGAAAGGAAATCTATTCAAAATATAGATAATGATAGATTCATAGGATTTGGAAGTAATAGAATTATTGACTATCTTGAGGTAAACCTAATTTGCTGTGATAAATTAATATATGTTTTTAATGATTTAAATAAATACAGATTTAAAAAATCCGAACTATTTAATGGAGGAACTAAATATATCTACAGTAATATTATCACTCCGAATGACATTTTTAAGATATTTTTAATAAGGAGATAATAAATATTACTTACATTTGTACAAGGCTAATTAAAAAAACAAATACTATGACAACTTCAAGAATTATTAATGGTAATGAATGGCATGGCTAAAATGCTTAAAATTTTATATTAAAAAACACCTTTTTGAGGTGTTTTTTTTATGCTTATTTTTAATGTTTGCTAACGGTTGATATATAAAATTCGTAGCGTAGTTAAAAGTAATGTTAATAGTTTAAACAAAAGCCAATATTTGGATTTTGTTTATAGCTTTTCGGTCGAATAAAAACTATAATTTAAATATTGGCGTGGTTTGTAAACACAGAAACCCTTTGGTAAAGCGATTTACAGCTATGTTTTATATATTTTGTTAGTGCCATTTTTCAAGAACCCAAGCCTCACAAATACACAATTATTTTTTTAAAATTGCTTTTTAGCAGAGCAGAGTGGAAGGCAGAAACAGACTTTAATGGCTCGATTTTATGCGATAATTTAGCATGAATTCTACATCTCGTGTTAACTAGTTTAACTTGATTTACACGACAAATATCCGAGCAAAATGACGTAAAAAAGTACACTTCCTGTGACTAACTGTTGATTGGGCGCTCAAGCGAATATTTTAATTAAGCACAAAACTCAAGAGACTTTTCGTGTACCCGACTTTTGCAATTACCGACCTAAAAAGCAATTTTAAAAAAGCGGATTATTACTGACTAAAATAAGTGTTTACTTCGTAAAACTGGTGAAGAACAAAACATGTTGATTCCGTACTGTTTTTAAGTAAAAGGACAATTGGCATTAACTATGATATAAACACTATTTGGTTTATATCTCTTATATGCTAAGATATATAATCTAGTGGACTTTTTATGTTTTGTAATTTTTTTAAAGCAACTTGCGTGTAAATTTCAGTTGTCTTACTGCTACTATGTCCTAAAAGTGTTTGTATATAACGCAAGTCAGTATTGTTCTCTAATAAATGGGTAGCAAAGCTATGCCGTAACATATGAGGGGTTACTTTCTTAAATATTTTAGCTTTTAATGCAGCCTGGTTAACAATGTTCGCAACACTTGTGGTGGAGTATTTGTAACCTTTTATTCCTTCAAACAGAAAATATGTTGGTCGCCATTGTTTAAAATAACTTCTTAAATCAGTTAATGTGGCTTCTGATAGAACAGTGTATCGATCCTTATTTCCTTTGGCACTTTTAACAAAAATCAACATTCTTTTACTATCTATATCATTTACTTTTAAATTTAAGAGTTCTGATCGTCTTAATCCTGCCGAATAGAGTAATGATACAATGCATTTATGCTTGACGTTGTTGGTGTTTTCTATTAGTGATTTTATTTCCTCAAAACTTAATACTTTTGGGAGTTTTGTTTGTTTTATTGGACGTTCAATAGTGTACATTCTACTAGGCATTCCAAGTACTATTTCGTAATAAAACTTAATACTATTTACCATCTGATGTAAGTAGGAATTAGATAATTCTAATTGATTTAACTCCATTAAATACAAACGTATTTCTATTTCTGTAAGGTGATTTATTGGGGTTTCGTAAAACCTATTTATAAATTTTTCAAACATTGAAATATAAATTTTTGCAGTATTGTATGCATATCTTTTCAACTCAAGTTTTGTAAGATATACTTCAGGACAATATTTATATCCAGGTATTTCTATTCTTTTTCTAAACGACTGTATATTAAGTGTAGGATTGTCCTTTATTGGCCTGTCAATTATAAATTTCCGGGTATCCACCCACGCAACACCTCTAAAAGTATCAAATACTTGAGTTAGGTTTTCTTTAGTATTTATAATATATACAGCATTATCTAACCTACTCCATTTTGGATTAGGGAGAGATTTTATTAAATTCTGAATTAATGAATTGGGTTGAAATATCATTCCAATCATTTTAGTTTCATTAATAAGTAAATGAATTAAAGTAATATGTAGTCTAAAATCATTCATAATCAAGGTAATAATACGCAATAATTAAGGTGTAAAAATGATTATACGTATATTTATACGTATAAAAACACGTTTAATTTAATTATACCGTTATGGATCGTTGGTGTTTGTCATGCAATAAAATACTTGAAGGTAGAGTGGATAAAATATTTTGTACACCATATTGTAAATCGTCATATCACTATATTAAAAATAGAAATAAGGAAATGACTAGATTCAACATCGTGAACACTCATTTAAAACGAAATAGAATCATTTTGAAACACTTCCATAAAGCAGGAAAAACAACAATTTTAAAATCAGTGTTAATAAATAAAGGATTCAATCCAAACTATTTCACTAATTATTGGAGAAATAATACAAATCAAGTATACCTTTTTTGTTATGAATATGGGTTTAAATCTATGGAAACCACAGGTGGTAAAAAATATTTAATTATCGATTGGCAAAATTATATGGACAAATAAGAAGGAAGTTAAATTAGTACAAATACTATTTTTAAATCCCAAGCTGTTATTCAATAATAAGCCTGCGCCAATGATTGAGTTTTCTTTAATGTATGTTTCTTTTAATATGGTATTTCTACAGGCATTCCAACCATTATATTCAATTAGTATAGATTTTAAAATAATATAACTGGAATATAATGCTAAATTGTTTCTAGAATTGGAAGTAAATAAAAGGCTGAAAATCGGCAGCGTAAGTTTGATAGCATAATATACTCACTACTAATACCGCAATTACTTTAATAGTAAAATGACTTTTAATAAACAATAACTGCATTTCTTCTTTTAGTTTATAAGGCAACCAATGCGCTATATAGCCTAATAGCATAATTATAAACACACTTTTGTATTCTATCAATAATTGTAGTGCATTTGCAAGGTCCATATTATAACAAATTTGGTGGTATTGTTTGCTAATATGTTCCATGCTGTTTCCTCTAAAATAGACTCTTGTAAAGGTGATAAAAGCAAATGTTAGCGCTATTTTCCAAGCCAAAGCAATAGGGTTGGTGCTTTTTTCGTAAGGACTTACTCTTCTCCAGTATTTGTAAACCAAAATACCAACACCATTTAAGCCTCCCCAAATTACAAATTTCCATGACGCACCGTGCCATAAACCTCCAATGAGCATAGTAAGTAGTATGTTAATATTGGTGTTGAAATGCTTGATTATTTTAGGAAATGCCAAACACAATATCATAGCAAAAACTAATAGTCCAGTAATGATAATAGTATAGGTATAGCTTTTTAAAGCCAATAGTAAGAGGATTAAAAAACTCAAACAAATAATGTATGAGGTAGTTGTTCCGTTTCTATTTCCTCCTAAAGGGATGTATAAATAATCTTTCAGCCAGGTGGATAGGGAAATGTGCCACCGCTTCCAGAAATCACCACAATTAATAGCTTTATAAGGCGAATTAAAGTTTTTAGGTAATTGATATCCCATTAATAACGCAACTCCAATTGCAATATCAGTATAACCAGAAAAGTCACCATAAATTTGTAATGAATAGCCAAATAAAGCCATGATGTTGGTAAAGCCTGAAAACATTTCAGGAGCATCAAAAACACGATCTAAAAAATTCGCAGCAATATAATCGGCAAAAATCATTTTCTTAATCAAACCAATCAAAATCATGTACACGGCTTTACCAAAATCAGTAGTCGTAATATTAATTTCTTTTCTTATTTGTGGTATAAAATCAGCAGCTCGTACAATTGGTCCTGCAACTAACTGCGGGAAAAAACTCACAAAAAAGCCAAAGTCTAAAATGTTATTTATAGGTTTTAATTGCTTTCGGTATATGTCAACACTATAACTGATGGTTTGAAAAGTATAAAACGAAATTCCAACAGGTAATATAATACTATCAACCGTAAAATAATTATGCTCACTAATAGTATTAGTCCATAAAGCCAAATGGTTAATTACATCATAATCAGTTTTGAAAAGGCTATTAAATGAATCAGTAAAAAAATAAGCGTACTTAAAATAACATAGCGTAGCTAAGTTTGTAAATACACTAATGCTTACTAATAATTTCTTTTTTAAAACGGACTTAGTGTAATAAATTCCTTTTCCTAAAAAAAAATCATTAACAGTACTAAATAGTAAAATACCAATAAATAAACCACTGGTTTTATAATAGAATAACAAACTTACAGCAAATAAATAAGGGATGCGTAAGCTCTTTTTTTTATAAACGATAGCGTATATTAAATACACTAATGCAAAGAAAATCCAGAAACTTATTTGTGTAAATAGTAATGGGGTTCCTTCGGAAAAGCTAAATATGTCAAGTAGTTTATTCAAAACTGAGTTGTTGTTTAATGATTTTCTGTAATAAGCTATTTGATGAATAATTCATTTCGTTCTCCCACGAGTTCACTAGTGCTTTGAGCAATAAGTCAGCTTTAATGTCATATCCTTTTCTTGTGAAATGTATTCTGTCCTTTGGCATTAACTTATTTGAATACCATTTTTGAGAAGAATTAAAACCGCCCATAATTTCATATAAATCCCAAACCGCCATACTGTATTTTGCTGATAATTCATAAATTACATCAGCAGCTAATTTTGTATTAGGGTTTGCAAATTGCTTTTTGTAATAGGAGTCGTTTGGTACTGTTAATAAAATTGCACAATCAGGATTTGCCTTTTGAATAGCTACGAGTAGTTGTTCGTAATACACTTTAAATTTTTCGGGTTTAAAATCAGTTGTATAGGTGTCATTTGTGCCAATAGAAATAATAAATAAATCCGGTTTGTATAAAAGTAATTGTTTTTCAAAGTATGCACAGCGATCATAAAAAGCGAAGCTCGCACCATTTACGCCAATAGTAGTATATTCAATTCCTGAATTATCGTTCATCAGCTCTAATCCCATCATGATAAATTCAGAACCCTCAGAATGATCTATTCTCTTAATGCAAAAATCTAATTCTGTAACAGTTTTATTTAACGTAAATTCAATGTAATGAGCATCGGAATTTAGTGTTGTTTTCACTACTAAATCTTGATTATTTAGGAGTACTTCATAATCGGAAGTCCATTGATCATAAAACACGCGTAGCTTATTAAAGTTGTAAGTGTTTTTTGAATAATTTTTATAGTTAGTCTCTATGGTAATGTTTGCAATTGAGTCTTTAAAAGTGGCGCTAACTCCGGATAATCCCCAAGCAATAGAATCATTCCTGGAGCAACGGTAGCCTTTCCATTTGCCATCAAAAGTGACTTTGTAATTTACCGGGTTATTTGTTTTTGCCATTTTATACGGAAAAATAAACCCGCGTTGTCCTTTTGCTTTAGGACTCATGTTTTGTAGGTAATGGCGTAGTCGATTAGAGTATATGTCCGCCTGAATATGTGATCCGCCAATGTGAAAAACATGAAGCTCTTCTTCCTCGTTTTTATATATTCTATCTAATTTTTGATAGAGTTTTTTAAAAGCTTCTGCTGAATCAGCATGTTTTATTTTGTTCGCTTCCCAATTAATAAAAGGGTACTGTTGTTGTAAACTATCTGATATTAGATAGCCTTGCCCAAGGACAAAAAAACTGCTAAAAATGAATAAGATACAAATTAGTGATTTCATTATTTTAGGATAGGTTTTGATTGTTGTTTTAGATCTAAATATAAAGACGTAAAAAATAATTCTGAAATATACTTTGTTCCTTTTGGGGTGAAATGAATGTAATCACCTCCAACTAAATTTTGTTGAACCCAATGTGAAATTGAATTTTCACCACCCATAGCATGAAACATGTCCCAGTAAGCAACATTGTTATTTATACACAGCTCTTTAAGCTGCTCATTTAAATAAGGAAGTTGTTTATAGGTAATCATTTTTCCGTTTACTGAAGTAGCTAAATCAGTAGGGCCAATAAATAGAATGCTCATACCTTTGTGTCTTCTTCTCAGCCATTTGATTTGGGATTTTAAACGCTTGGTGTAATTAGTAACGCCAATAGAATCCTTAATATATGGAACGGTATTTCCGCCAAATTGTAGTAGCATTATTTTGGGGTTTAACTCTTTTATCATCCTTCCGTAATCCGTTGCGTCATTTTTAGTGAAAATAGTTCCGGAAGCACCTCTCATTGCTACATTGTCTAGTTGTATACCTGAGCTTCCATCCAAGGTTAATCCGTAAAAATCAGCACTAACTTTGCCTTTTAATTCTATTTTTAAATCTGAAGGAGTTTTAGCTAATTGAATGCGGTAGTTGTGGTATTTCTCATCCGGTATTAAGCTGTCTTTTTGTATTAATATACCGTCGTCATAAACTAAAATTTCTATAGGAGATGTGCAATTACCATAATGTAATCCGATGTTTTTAAAAGCTCTAAATTTTCTATAGGTAATAGTCGATTTTTTAATGGTAATATAAGCAGTTGTTATTGTAATTGAGTCCGTTGAAATACTATCAGAAACACTAGGAGTAAACCGCGATAATGATAAAAAAGCACCGTATTTCCGATGTTTAAACTTTCGTTGTGTCGGGTCAAAAATAGCATGTCTCTCCCAAGTATCACTATGTTTAACAACGGCACTAATTTGATGGTATGCTTGTTTTATAGGAATGAATCCTGGGCCACTTCCCCCATACATTTTTTGTAGGCGGTTACGTAAATACGCAGTAATCCTATCTCCTTCTAGTTGAGAATCACCGTAATGGATAATTCTACAGTTTTTACTGCTCAATTTCTCTTTTAATTCGGTTAGAAAATTACTATTGTTTCTTGGGTAGCTGATACGTTCTATTGATGTAGTGTCAATTCTTGAAAAATCTAAAGCAGCAGTTGTTTCTTTTCTTTCAGGAGATGGCTTGTGGGTTAATAACGAATCAATACCTAAGTTAATAGGTTCTACTTCTAACGGAATAATAGTAGTTGTTATGTTATTGATTATTTTAATAGGTGAAACAGTATCTTTCTGTAGTTTGAAGAAAGAGGTGCTTGTTGGGTATTTTAAATAGTATTTATCAACGAAAAACCCCTCTTCATTTGTAGCGGTATTTTCAGAAGCTAAAAACAAAAAACCTCCTAAAATTGCTAAAATTAGGATCATTAATAGTGAAATATATATGGGTTTTATTGTTTTCAAATGAGTTTATAGTTTACTTTTTGATACTCTTTTTAAATGTAAAAGATTAATAGGATTAATGCCTAAACCATGAATGTTTTTCCTGGAGAACCGAATAACCTGGTCATAATACAAAGGGATTACTGGCGCGTTGTTAATTACAATTGAATCCATTTGTTGGTAGAAACGATGTCGTTTACTTAAATCAACTTCTTTTAATGAACTTTCATACAAACGATCATAGGTGTCATTTTTAAAGTGAGTGTAATTAGGTCCGTTTGGTGTGAAATTTTTGGAATAGAATAGTGACAAGTAATTTTCAGCATCCGGATAATCAGCTACCCAACTAGCTCTAAATACTGGTAGCGATCCTTTTGATTTTCCTTCCTTTAAAGTGGATGAGGTAAGTAAGTCAATACTAACAGTTAAACCTATTTTTTCTAATTCGCGCTGAATATATTCACATAAATCTACATAATTACTATTCGTAGCAATAGTGATTTTTGGTTCGGTAATTCCTGTTTCTATTTTAAACTGATCAACCAATTTTTTTGCTTTTTCTGGTTGATAAGTAAACCCTTTTAAATGATTAAAACTAGGTAAGCCTTTAGGGATGAAACCGTTTTCAGCAGGAGTTCCAATGCCATTTCGCAAATATTTAATCATGGTTTGACGATCAAATCCGTAGTTAATGGCCTTTCGGATTAATACGGATTGAATTTCAGTTTGCTTGGACTCCATATAAAACCCTAAGTATTCCGTGTTTAAATAATCACCCGAAACCATATTGACGGTACTTGTATACTTGCTGCGTAATTTTCCGATTTGTGTTAAAAGTTCGTCTTTATAGGAAGGATCCAGCCCGGATATGAAATCAATATTTCCCTGTGAAAATTGTAAAAATTCACTCTGTTTATCAGTTAAAAAAGTAATTGCTACCGCTTCAAGATAAGGAAGCTTGTTCCCTTGATTATCTTTTTCATGGTAATTTTTGTTTTTTCGCAATACTAGTTTAATGTTTTCTTCCCATCGTTTAAATTTAAACGGACCAGTTCCAATAGGGTTTGCTCTAAAATCATTTCCGTAATGTGTAACAATTTCTTGAGGTAAAACAGAACAATATTTAGTAGTCAATACGCCCAAAAAAGCTGGGAATGGTTGTTTTAGTTGAATGGTAAAAGTAGAATCGTTTTCAGCGTTGTAAAATGCTACTTGTTGGAGTGTGTTACTCCCTGGGGAAGCTGTTTTCTCACTGGTTAATCTATCAAATGAATACTCAAAGTCAAAAGCAGTAACAGCTCTTTTTTTATTTTTGAATAATTTATGCTCGTGAAAAAATACATCGGATCTTAAATTAAACACATACGTTTTAGCATCTTCGGAAATTACCCAGTTTTTAGCAATGTCTGGTTTAATATTTAAATTGTCATCTAGTTGAACCAATCCATTAAACAACTGGTTACATGCCCAAATTGCTGAATTGTCTTTAGCAAAAGCAGGATCTAATGAGTTGATATTTTTGTATTCGTTATACCTGAATACTAAATAATCCCTGTCAGATTTGGTTTTAGAGTTACAGGAAGTCAGTAAAATGAAAATTACTGAAATAATTAGTTTGTATCGAAGGAGTAGTGTTGTTTTCAAATTGGTTTATTAATTGTATTTTTGCACCCGCTATTTAAATGATCGCTAAGCTGTTCAAATATAAGTAAGATAATAAATGCAAGAAAGAAAAAAAGTAGCTTTTTATACTTTAGGCTGTAAATTAAATTTTTCTGAAACGTCAACTATCGCAAGAGACTTTACTAATGAGGGTTTTGATAGAGTAGATTTTTCTGAAGAAGCGGATATTTATGTAATCAATACCTGTTCGGTAACCGAAAATGCTGATAAACGTTTTAAGAATATTGTAAAGCAGGCTCAAAAAATAAGTCCCGACGCATTTGTCGCCGCAGTAGGGTGTTATGCGCAGTTAAAACCTGAGGAGTTGGCAGCAGTTGATGGTGTTGATTTGGTGCTTGGTGCCACAGAAAAATTTAAAATCACCAGTTATATAAACGATTTGTCTAAAAATGAAATGGGTGAAGTGCACTCTTGTGAAATTGAAGATGCCGATTTTTATGTTGGGAGTTATTCAATTGGTGATAGAACAAGAGCTTTTTTAAAAGTACAGGATGGATGTGATTATAAATGCACGTATTGTACTATTCCGTTAGCAAGAGGGATTTCACGCAGTGATACATTGCAAAATGTATTGGATAATGCTGCAGAAATTTCTTCAAAAGGAATTAAAGAAATTGTATTAACAGGGGTTAATATTGGTGATTATGGAAAAGGAGAGTTTGGAAATAAAAAACACGAACATACTTTTTTTGAATTAGTTGAAAAATTGGATGATGTTGAAGGAATTCATCGCATAAGAATATCGTCTATTGAGCCTAATTTGTTAAAAGACGAAACCATTCAGTTTGTTGCAAACTCAAATAGTTTTGTGCCACACTTTCATATTCCATTACAAAGTGGAAGTGATGAGTTGTTGAAAAAGATGAAACGTCGTTATTTAAAGCAAACTTATACGAGTAGGGTAGAAGCTATAAGAAAACACATGCCCGATGCTTGTATTGGAGTCGATGTTATTGTTGGCTTCCCTGGTGAAACTGATGAGTTGTTTTTAGAAACATATAACTATTTAGCAAACTTAGATATTTCCTATTTACACGTATTTACATATTCTGAAAGACCAAATACTGAAGCTGTTGATTTTGAAGGTGTAGTGCCAATAAATGTGCGTAAAAAACGTAGTAAATTATTACGTGGTTTGTCTGCGAAAATGAGAAGTGTGTTTTATGAGAAACAATTAAATACTGAGTGTACAGTATTATTTGAAGACGAAAATAAAGAAGGGTATATTAATGGGTTTACAGAAAACTATGTAAAAGTAAAAACTCCTTGGAATCCTGAATTGGTAAATACCTTACACAAAGTTAAATTAACAGATGTTGATGAAGATGGATTGGTTAGGTTTGATTTTGTTGGGTAGTTAATGTCTTTAAAGTGTCAAAAAGCCAAAGTGTTTAATTCGGCTTTTTGATACTTTGTTATATTTTTATTCCTACAGGTAACAAGCTCCTATATTGTTTGTTTTTTCTGATAAAACTGATTATAGGAGGGCAAGTAGGTACAACGCTTAAATTTCGTTCTTCAATATTTTCAAAAACATGTTTGATAAAAGTGTTCTGAAAATCACTTTCGATAATTTCTTCCGGAATGTGTATTTTTGTTAAAAATATTTTTCGTTCTTGTAAAGAGTATTCAATTGTAGCTAAATTATTGTCAACAATTATTTCGAATTGTCTTAAAAAATCGTTATCTTTTAATGTTAATTCCATAATCATAGGGCTAAGTTTTTTTAGGTTGATAGGTGGGTTGGTGCTCTTTAATTTATTAAAGAGAGTCTAAATGTACGAAAATGAGTCGGGTTTAGCAAAAGTTAGATAATTTAACTAGGTGAAATTCATTATTTTAAATGTTTTTTAAAGAGTGTAAAGCTTAATTGATTAATTTTAGAGCATTAAAACGAAACAAATGCAAGATTGTAAAATTCAAGTATATTTTGTTCCAGGGATGGCTGCAAACGCTAAAATATTTGAATATATAAAATTACCCGAATCAGATTTTGAAATTCATTATTTAGAATGGGAAATTCCACTTGAAAAAGAAAGTATGGAATCTTATGCTTTGCGAATGACAAAGAAAGTTACACATGAAAATCCAATATTATTGGGCGTTTCATTTGGAGGTATTTTAGTTCAAGAAATGAGTAGATTTATTTCTACAAAAAAAGTGGTAGTGATTTCAAGTGTATTGCATGAAAATGAATACCCGTATCGTATGAAATTTGCTAAAAGAACTAAAGTTTATAAGTTAGTACCTACACATTTGTTTTCGGATGTAGAAAAAATGGTTAAATATGCTTTTGGTGAAACAATAAAAGGACGTGCGGAGCTTTATAAGAAATATTTGTCGGTAAGTGATGAAAAATATTTAACTTGGGCAATTGAACAAATCGTTAATTGGAGACAAACTCAAAAGCTAACCAATGTAGTACATATTCATGGGGATAAAGATAAAATATTTCCAGTTAAAAATATTAAAGGCAATGTGATTCAAGTAAAAAACGGAACACATATTATGATTATAAATAAATACAAATGGTTTAATGAAAATTTACCCGAATTATTGAGTGTTTAATAACCTTAGAGAAAATAATTATTTAGGCACATTAATTGTTCTTGTACCATAAAAAAAAAGATACAAATGAAACTATTAAAAAATATAATATTTGGAATTGGACTTGTTTTTTTAGCAGGATTGTTCATCAATTCAATGTCAAAAAATGTAAGAAACAATCCAAATACTGAAGGAGTAGAAAAACTGGTAGATACAAGTTTTGTGAAAAACTATAAAGTGTATGCACTAACACTACCTGAAAATTTAGTTTTTGCAAGTGAAAAAATCCCGATGAATTTGCCAGATGTGAAAGAACGTATTGATAGAGAGTTTTTGGTAAATACATACTGGCAGTCAAATGGCTTTTTAATGTTTAAACGAGCAAACAAATACTTTCCTATTATAGAGAAAATATTAGCAGAAGAAGGGGTTCCTGATGATTTTAAATATTTAGCATTAATAGAAAGTGGTTTGACAAATGTTGTGTCACCAGCTGGTGCAAGCGGGTTTTGGCAAATAATGAAAGTTACTGGAAGAGAATATGGCTTAGAGGTAAATAAAAATATCGATGAACGCTACCATCTTGAAAAGTCAACCAGAGTGGCTTGTAAATATTTAAAAAGAGCGAAAAAAAAGCTAGGAACTTGGACACTTGCAGCTGCGGCTTATAATGGTGGTATGTCCGGGATGTCGCGCAGATTAAAAAAACAACAAGTTACCGGATATTTCGATTTATTGTTAGGGAGTGAGACGTCTAGGTATGTACCAAGAATTGTTGCGTTAAAATATATATTCATGCAACCACATAGTTTTGGATTTAATTTTGAGAAAAAAGATTTATACAATAGTATTCCTACTACAAAAGTAATTGTAGATTCTGTAATTACTGATATGGCAAGTTTTTCGAAGCATTTTGGAATTAATTATAAAATTTTGAAAATACATAATCCGTGGCTTAGAGAGGGTCACTTAAATAATAAAACAAAGCGATCTTATGAAATTGAAATCCCCAAAAAAGGATATTATACCAATTAAGATGAGCACAATATTATTTCTTGTTTTTATAGGTTTATTGGCTGGTTTTTTAAGCGGAATCTTGGGTATTGGAGGAGGAGTGGTTATGGTGCCACTATTGTTGTTGGTTGGGTTTACTCAGCATCAAGCGCAAGGTACTAGTTTGGCTGCCATGTTGCCTCCAGTGACATTGTTGGCAGTATTACAATATTCAAAAGAAGGTCATGTAGACTGGAAAATGGCATTAGTTATTTCAGCAACATTTATTATTGGTGGACTCTTTGGATCTAAACTTGCAGTCACTATTAATGAGCAGTTGTTAAAAAAAATATTTGGTATTTTAATGCTTTTTATTTCTGTTAAAATGATTTTTGGAAAGTAAAGAGATTGTTTGTAGAACCTTTTTTTTTAAGATAATATAGTATATCTAGAATAAGAGTCAAATGTTAATAATAAAGGCTGACCCAAATAGAGTCAGCCTTTATTCCCATAAGCTATGAATATGCACGGTTAAAAGTGTTATTCATATATTAGTTCCTAAAAAAATGAATTTGTTACCCATATTTTTTTCTTTTTTTTTAAATTGAGTCTCTCGATTTGTTATTAAAGCTTTTAGTAAACTGGTGCTTTAAGTAGTGATTGTTTGTTGAGATGGATAAAAATCAACTAAAAAAGCAAGGTAAAAAATACCTTGCTTGACTATTAAATAAATTATTAACTTGAGCTAATGTTAAAAATAATATTTTCAATATACTGAATATAAGTAATATGTGTGAATATTCAAGTTGATGTTTAAGATGTCTTAGTCATAAACCACTTTTTCATAACTGCTGTTTTTGTTAAGGAGTAAGGTGTTTAATCCGTTTATAAATTCATTGCCATTATGTACGTACCCTGAACTTAATGGGTTAGTTGATTTAAAAATAGACTTACCATTTTTTTTAATCCCAATAATTTTGTCATCGCTATTTATATAGTATACTAAAGAAAGACCTAGCGCATGTTTCATGCTTTTTATTTCACTTGAAAACATATTTTCACGTTCATCTATATAAAGGACATTAACATGTTTGTTGAATTGTTTTGCTGTTTTTCGTGTGGTATTTCTGTCGTCCCAAAAAAGCACTAAAAAATCAATATCTTCTTTATGTTTTTTTGCAAGATTATTTAGTTGCGAAATTTCAAAATCGTTCCTGATGCACCAAGATGCATAAGTAATTAGAACAACAGGTTTTTTAAAATAGTTGTTGATAGAAATTAGCGCGCCATTTGTGTTTTTAGCTTTAAAGTTATCTAAATAAGTATTTACTAAATGTTTATTTACAAACTGATTAAAAAGTGCATCACCTGTTCTTTTCTGATGATTTAAATAGGCATTATTAGCTGCCAGCTTATAGGTGTTAATATGAGCGTGTATTGCCTCGGAAAACAAGCTGTCTTTTAATGATGTTTGTGAATAGCTTAATAAGTTTGTTAGTAGGAGTGTTAGCGTAATAATTTTGACCACCATAGACTCTAGTTTTTAATTAAACGTCTAAGTCGGTTTTTTAGGTTATTTAAAGTTAGTGTTTTTTTAGCCCAGTATGAAATATAATCGACTAACAGCCAATGAATTAGTTTAAAAGTAAAAAACCTGCTTTTAGCAGGCTTTTTGAATATAACAAAAGGGATTTTGTATATACTATCGTCTTCTTTGGTTACCTGTATAATGTTGTTTTGGTCCTTGAGAGCGTTTCATTTGTTGCTGCATCATTTTAATTTGGTCATTAAGCATACCGTGTTTATCTAAATCTTTAGCCTCTTTTAATAAGTTATTAGCTTCAATTTTTCTGTTTTTACTAGCAGCAATACCTGCTAAAAACATTTTAGCAGCAGCCATATCATGATCAAAATTTAAACCTAATTCAATCGCTTTACGTAAAAATTTCTCTGATTTTAAAGGAGCTTCTTGGTACCCGAACTGCCCTTTTAAAAAATTCCAATACCCTAATTGCTTCTTTGTAAGTGCTCCTTCGGGATTTTTTATTTTATCTAACATTATTGATGCGCCTTCCATATCTTGCTTTTTAAGCTTAAACATGGTGGCAAGAATAATTTCATTTTTAAAATATAAAAGGATGACAAGTGCTGTGATAAGGATTAACATAATACCGTTACCAATGTTACCTTCAGTAAATTGCCATACTGCAATAATTAAAAGACCAGCTGAAATTGCTAGTTTGATGTTTTTATTTAGCATTTTATTTGTGTTTATCTATCTATTTATAAGTTTGCAAAGCTACATATTTTATTAGAAACAACATTGTTAATATATATAGTTTCAAATAGATTATTTAAGTAGTATATTTGCATTAGCAGTAACAGAGAAATAAAGATTTAATTTTTTTTATTTTTACACTTGTCAGTGTGAAAACTCTTTGTATATTTGCGCTCACATTTTAGCAGGATATTAATGCTAAAATTTTAAATTAAGTTAAGAAAGTTTTTAAAGATACTATAAAATGAAAAGAACGTTTCAACCATCAAAGAGAAAGAGAAGAAATAAACACGGTTTTAGAGATAGAATGGCTTCAGTAAATGGAAGAAAAGTTCTTGCTAGAAGAAGAGCTAAAGGAAGAAAAAAATTAACTGTGTCTTGTGAGCCAAGACATAAAAAATAATAATTAACATATTGTTAATATATATAAAAGGTGTTCCTATTGGTAACACCTTTTTTTTGATATCATAGTCACTTATTTTTGCACAACTACTAAATTACACAACACAACATGCCGAAAAGAGAAGATTTAAAATCGATTTTATTAATAGGTTCAGGGCCAATTGTTATTGGTCAAGCTTGTGAATTTGATTATTCAGGAACTCAAGCTTTACGCTCGCTACGTGAGGATGGGATAGAAACTATTCTTATCAATTCTAATCCTGCAACAATAATGACTGATCCGTCTATGGCAGATCATGTGTATTTAAAGCCTTTAAATACCAAGTCAATTATTCAAATTCTGAAAGATCATCCGCAAATAGATGCTGTTTTACCTACAATGGGTGGACAAACGGCACTGAATTTATGTATTGAAGCTGATGAAAAAGGAATCTGGGAAGATTTTGGAGTAGAGATTATCGGTGTTGATATTGATGCAATTAATATTACTGAAGATAGAGAACAGTTTAAAAACTTAATGGCAAAAATTGGGGTTCCAATGGCACCTCAGGCAACTGCTACTTCGTTTTTAAAAGGAAAAGAAATTGCTCAGGAATTTGGTTTTCCTTTATGTATTAGAGCCTCTTTTACATTAGGAGGGGCTGGTGCTGCTATTGTTCATAATGAAGAAGATTTTGATGCGTTATTAACGAATGGATTAGAGATATCTCCAATTCATGAAGTAATGATTGATAAAGCTTTATTAGGTTGGAAAGAGTACGAGTTGGAATTACTTCGTGATGCAAATGATAATGTTGTGATTATTTGTTCTATTGAAAATATGGACCCTATGGGAATCCATACTGGAGATTCAATTACTGTTGCTCCGGCAATGACGCTTTCCGATACTTGTTATCAAAGAATGCGTAATATGGCCATCCATATGATGCGTAGTATTGGTGACTTTGCAGGTGGATGTAACGTTCAGTTTGCTGTTTCTCCAGATGATAAAGAGGAAATTATAGCAATTGAAATTAACCCGCGTGTGTCTCGTTCGTCAGCATTAGCATCAAAAGCAACTGGATATCCAATTGCAAAGATTGCTGCTAAGTTAGCAATGGGGTATCATTTAGATGAATTAGATAATCAAATTACAAAATCTACATCAGCTTTATTTGAGCCTACTTTAGATTATGTAATTGTGAAAATACCACGTTGGAACTTCGATAAATTTGAAGGGTCTGACAGAACTTTAGGTTTACAGATGAAATCTGTAGGTGAAGTAATGGGAATAGGTCGCTCGTTTCAAGAAGCGTTACATAAAGCAACACAATCATTAGAAATTAAACGTAATGGTTTAGGGGCTGATGGTAAAGGTGAAACAGACTATAATACGATTTTAAGTAAATTAGAATTCGCAAGTTGGGATAGAGTATTTGTAATTTATGATGCTATTGCAACAGGAATACCTTTAAGTCGTATTCATGAAATCACAAAGATTGATATGTGGTTTTTACGTCAATATGAAGAGTTATTTCACTTGCAACAAGAAATTTCTAGCTTTACAATAGATACTATTAAAAGAGATTTATTGTTAGAAGCAAAACAAAAAGGATATGGTGATAGACAAATAGCTCATATGCTAAAATGTTTGGAAAGCCAAGTGTCAAAAAAACGTGATGAGTTAAATATCAATCGTGTTTTTAAATTAGTTGATACTTGTGCGGCAGAATTTACTGCTAAAACACCATATTATTACTCAACTTTTGAAAATGAAGTTGAATTAGCAGACGGAACACGTTATGTACATAACGAAAGTGAACGTTCTGATAAAAAGAAAATTATAGTTTTAGGATCTGGACCAAATAGAATTGGACAGGGAATTGAATTTGATTACTGTTGTGTGCACGGAATATTAGCCGCTGCAGAAGAAGGGTATGAAACAATTATGATTAATTGTAATCCTGAAACAGTGTCTACTGATTTTGATACCGCAGATAAATTGTACTTCGAACCTGTTTTTTGGGAACATATTTATGACATCATTCGTCATGAAAAACCAGAAGGAGTTATTGTTCAGTTAGGTGGGCAAACAGCATTAAAACTTGCTGAGAAATTAGAGCGTTACGGTATTAAAATTATCGGAACATCTTATAAAGCCTTAGATTTAGCGGAAGATAGGGGACATTTCTCTAAAATATTAAAGGATAATAATATTCCTTATCCTGAGTTTGGTATTGCAGAAACTGTGGCTGAAGCTTTAGTAATTGCTGACGAATTGGATTTCCCAATATTAGTACGTCCATCGTATGTATTAGGAGGTCAGGGAATGAAAATTGTTATCAATAAGCAGGAATTAGAAGAACATGTATTTGACTTGTTACGTACTATTCCTGGAAACAAATTGTTGTTAGACCATTATTTAGATGGGGCAATAGAAGCTGAAGCAGATGCAATTTGCGATGGTGAAAATGTACAAATTATTGGAATAATGGAACATATAGAGCCTTGTGGAGTACATTCGGGGGATTCTAATGCAACATTACCTCCGTTTAATTTAGGGGAATTTGTAATGCAGCAAATTAAAGACCATACAAAAACTATTGCGTTAGCATTAGAAACAAAAGGGTTGATTAACGTTCAGTTTGCAGTAAAAGATGATAAAGTATATATCATTGAAGCAAACCCAAGAGCATCTAGAACGGTTCCTTTTATAGCGAAGGCTTATGGGCAGCCTTATGTTAATTATGCAACAAAAGTGATGCTTGGCGCTAAAGTAACCGACTTCGCTTTTAACCCACAGCTAAAAGGGTATGCAATCAAGCAACCAGTATTCTCTTTTAATAAGTTCCCGAACGTGAATAAACAATTAGGGCCTGAAATGAAAAGTACTGGAGAAAGTATCTTGTTTATTGATGATTTAAAAGATGATCAATTCTATGACTTGTATTCAAGACGTAAAATGTATTTAACGAAGTAATACCTAGTTTAATAAAATTAAAAAACCTCTTAAGTGGATTCTTAAGAGGTTTTTTTGTTGGTGTTCGATTACTTTTATAAAGTAGTAAAGAGGTGTTGTGTGTCGATTTAGGTTGGCCTGTAGTTCTTGTTGTTTATGTTTCTTTAACTACAGTTTTTTATCGCTCTCTTTTTAGCTGAGTAAAGTCTTTTAACATTTTTCCGTCATACCTCCATAAAATCCCATACCTACCGCCAAACCATATGTTTCCTTCTTTATCTTCAGTAATGAATTTGATGTCATTCAATTTTTCACTTCCTTCAATATCAAGCGGAGTAAATGATTCTCCGTCATATTTATAAACACCTTTTCTTGCAAAACTAGCAATCCAAAACACTCCTTTCTTGTCTTCCAAGACGGATACCATAGCTATTTGTTCTCCTGTTTTTGTGTCAGCGATGTTTTTAAAAGTCTTTCCGTTGTATTGGTAAATACCTCCATTTCTTGTTCCAAACCATAGGTTTTCCTTTCGGTCCATATAACTTGTTGCAATCATCCCGTCACCATACCCATCTTTTAGGGGGTGATGAATGATGGTATTTCCGTTAATTTCACTTAATCCTCCGTGAGTAAATGAGCCAATCCAAATGTGTCCCTTTTTGTCTTCAATAATACTCAAAATGCAATTGTTATATTTGTTATCATTAGGTTGAATTTTTCCTTTAAATTTTAAAAATGAAGTAAACTTTTTTCCATCATAACGATATGCTCCACTTGCGTCTGTTCCAATCCAAAAAATACCATTACTTGCCTGGATTAAAGATAAAACAGTTTCAGTTTTTCTACTTGGTAATCCTGTTTCAGGAGAAACACTTTGAAAACTTTCTTGAGGTAAGGGTGTATTAAAAAAGTTTTCACCATCATAACTACACAATCCCTTGGCTGTTCCGAACCACATTATTCCATTTTTATCCTCAATTACGGCATTAACTACGTTAGAAGAAAGACCATCTTCTACGGTAATGTTTTTGAAGGTTTTTCCGTCATATTTAAATACGCCTTCTTTTAAAGTGGTAAACCACATGTTTCCTGATTTATCCAAGTACCCTCTATTTACAACATCTCCAGCGCCATATTTGAAAGGGCTTGCCTTTTTATGAACTAATTTGTTTACTTTATGCTTGTAAGTTTCTTGGTTAGTTTGAATCTGACCATTACAGGAGGTAGTGAAAATAACAATTAATATAATTCGAAAATATTTAAGTTGTTTGATCATTTGTTTTGTGTTTATAGTTAACGTAAGGTTAGAGTGAATTGAGGTTTTTTTTAGATCTAATGTAAATGAAGTTGGTTTATTTAATGAGGAAGTTGAAAGGTGTTTATTCTTCCCAAGCTTCATCCTTGGTTACTTTTGTAAATAATTTTCCGTTAAAACGAAAGAGTCCTTACTATCCTCCAAATCAAAAACATCCCTTACTATCTTCAAAAATGGATATAATGCCATTTGTGTCAATCCCGTCCTTTGTGGTATAATTATTAAATAACGTTCTATCCTAGTTATATACGCTATTGTTTTTCGAAGCGACTATATATTTCCTTTTTTGTCTTCGTGAAAACCTACAAATTCAGTGCCATTTACAACCCCGTTTTCAGTAAAATTAGTAAATGTTTTTCCGTCATACCTACTTGCTTCACCATGCGTAGTCTCAACCTCTTCCCTTAGAATCTGGCATTAGGTCGTGAACATTATTTCAGGAAGACTGTTTTCGGTGTTGTAATGAATAAAAATATCGCCATCGTATTTACAAATTCCATAGCCATCAGTACTAAATCAGAGTTTTCTTTTTGCTGTCAATTATAATTTTTCGCTCAATTCTTTTACTTTTTTAGCCCAGTTATTTAAGATGTTTTTTTGGGTTTCAAAATCATCACCAAATGGGCCGCAAACAATTTTTAATTCTGTACTTTTTGTTTGCTCATTTTCTAAAAGAAGAAATTTTTCATTATACTGTATATGATTATAGTCATTTTGTATATAATAATTTCCAAACAATTTATTAGCATATGAAGATATTAACATTCCGTTATTTTGATAATGATAGTTAATGTTTGAAATTTTCCTCCAGTCGGATTTTAGTGCGTGTTTTTTATCAAAAATAGGCTGAAGGTTTTTTGTGTTTTCTGGTTTTGTAAGTATTTCCCATACCTTATCTTGAGTCGCATTTATTTTTATATTGTAAGAAACAAATTGTGATGAAGGAATTGTTTCAATTTCATTGTCTAAAAGAATCTTAACTTCTTTTAATCTAGCGCTTCCATTTCCACCATTTAAAAATCTAAAACCAACAATAGAGTCATTTTCTACATTGACGGCTTGTATAACGATTATTAAATCTTCTCTTTTAGAATGTTCATTATAGAAACTTGCTAATTTAGGTAAGGTGATGTCTAGTGCTTTTGCGTTTGGGTATTTTAAAGTGTCGATAAAAATTAGTGATGATCCGTTTCGAGTTTCTTCTTTTGTGGCCAATCTTCCATTCACTACAGGGACAGTTTTCCAATTGTTAATATCTACGGCAGGAAAACCATTTAAATTATCAGGGCAATACCAGCCATTATATCTATGTGGTTCGGACTTTACCGGTGCGCTTTTCGGGGTTGATATTTGGGAGGCATTATCATCAACAGGTTTGTTGACTTGTGAACAAGATGTAAATGAAATTAATAATAAGGTGATTAATAGTTTGAGTGTTTCAATTTTCATAACTTATATTTTTAATTATTAATTAGCATCCCATTAAGCCAAAGAAAAAGGTTAGTTCTTGATCAACTTTTTCTCCTCTGTAGTTTTCGGCTGGTTTCCATGTTCCAGGTATTTTAGTTATTAACTCAATCAATAATTCGTCTATTGAGGGGTATCCTGATGTAGATGAAAGTTTAATGTTTTTAATTAGCCCAGCTTTTGAAATTGTAAAGTTTACTTTTCCAGGTTTCAGTTTATCAATTTTTATGATGCTTGTTTTATCTTTGCTGTTTTCTTTCAGGTAATTAATAAGCGCATCATGGCCATTGGTATATGTGGCTTCTTTTTTAGGAATAATAGAGAAGTAGTATGCGTAACTTTCTACGCTTCCTGTGTCAAATTGGATAGTACTACCCTTAGCATTAATGTAAAAATTGGTTGAGTAGTCAGTTGTGTTTAAAAGTTTAATTTGGGCAGTGTTTAGTGTTTTGTTACTGCCTGATTCATGTAGATCATTACCTTCTTGAATAATGGAAACCGTAACAGACTGAAAGGTAGTGTTCCGCCAATTTTTTGCTTTATCAGGCACAATATCTAGGATAGACGTTGCTTTGTTTAGTTTTTCTTTGGTGATTGTTGCTGTAAATCTAGAATCTACATTGTAAACTAGATTAAGAGTTTTTTTTGCTGACACTACTTGTTGTATCGTTGCTAAGTATTCTTTTTTTTTGATTTTAGAAACAAGTTCTTGTTCAGTTTCTTGGTTGTTTTGGTTCATAAAACCAAAAGTTGTTATACTGAAAATTGCAATACCGACGCAAAAAAATAAAATGATCTTTTTCATGATTAAAATGTTTTAATCAAAGATACGATAGTGGTACAGATCGCATTATTAATGACTTGTAAAAAAATGTTATTGAAATGTAAATTTGATTAAAAGCATTTTTACGTCATGTTAATGTTAACATTATAGTGTTCTAATTCTTTTAAATAGTCTTGTGGAATAAAATCTGCGCTATCAAATTCATTCTGGCGCTTTTTTTTCATCTCAAGTCTTTTAATTGCTTTTAAAAAACGTCGTATTTCTATAGTACTATTAAGTATTAATCCTGGTATTTTTACATTGTGATTGTTTTCATCTTTTGCAACCATAGTAAAATACGAAGAGTTGCAATGTTTACTAACTCCAGTTCGGATGTTTTCTGCTTCAACTCGAATACCAACAACCATGGAAGTTTTTCCTACATAATTTATCGATGCTTTCATGGTGACCAATTCACCAACTTCAATAGGTGATAAGAAATCAACAGTGTCAACAGAGGCTGTAACGCAATAGCATCCTGAAAATTTTGAAGCACAAGCAAATGCAATTTGATCCAATAAGGAAAGAATGTAACCGCCATGAATTTTTCCGCTAAAATTTGAGTGGGAGGGAAGCATTAGTTCTGAAATAGTAATTTGAGTGTCATCAACGTGTTTTTGATTCATAGTATTATTTTTTAAACCAGTTTTTAAACTCAGAGCTTTTAGCTATCAATGGTAATTGTTCAGATACTTTCTGTTTTAAGGTTTTCTTTTTGTATCCTGAAGTGTTTAAAATGATATCTAGTAGTTGTATCGCATTTTTGAAAGATCTTTCCTGTTCATAAATAACCAGTAAGCTAAATTTAGGCAAATGAAAATGAGGGTAATTTTCAATCATGTTTTTGTAGTAAACAGCAGCGCTTTCATAATTATTAGCTGCAAATGATAAGTTTCCTTTTTCGAAATCTAAAAAAGTGTCATTTGTATGATTTTGTATGTTATTGATGCTTTTAAAAACGGCTTCGTAATCTTTGTTTAAATAATGGTATCTAATAGCAGTTAGGTTTGTGCTGGGGTCAATGGAGAAATTTACTAGAACGTCTTCCATGGATTCAAAATACGCTTCCTCATTGATGCTTCTTGATAACTCTAGTTTTAACATTGCTGTAAACCTATCTTTATTATTTAACGCTTTGTTAAGTATTGTAATGTGTTTGTATGCTTTTTTTAATTCGTTATTATTTTTTGCATCAACAAAATTTTTCAGCATTAAAACATATTTATAGTAGTCTTTATTTGTGATAGATGAAATATTTTTTTTAGAAACCTCACTTAAATAGAATAGTTTTAATGTTTCGGATAGTTTTTGACTCGTGGAGTACACAAAAATATCATCGATTATTAAGTTTGTTCCATAGCTTAATAAGCGGTAATCATGATAGTCTAGTCCGTATTTTTCGGAGTAATACCTAAAAATAAGATGATAAGTTTTGTCAATAGGATCAAAATGATAGCTTACAAAATTATAAAAATCACCTTCATTTAAGCAGTTGATCATTTCAATAGGGAAAGATGTGATTTTGATGTTGTATAAGGTTTTAAATTTTTTATTAAACTTAGTAAGTTTTTTATTTTGTTGATCTTGTAAAATTACCTTTGGAAAAAACCTGTTAAGCTGTATGTTATTTAAAAGTAGTTGTTCATTTCCATTAGCATAACTAGTTGATAGTTCGGTACCTAATTTTTTTACTTTAAGATCATTTTCTTTAGAGTTCTCTACTGTTGAGTATTGACTTTGCCCAAAACTAAATAGTATGCTAGATATAAAAAGGAAGGTGAAAAGTAGTTGTTTCATGTAGTAGGTTTAGTCTTGTTTTTATGCTAGTGAGTATGGTAATGCTTTCTTAACTATTCAAATAAATAGTAGTCTTAGGAATTCATTTTTTTGACTACATTGCGCCTTTAAATATACTTATTTTATGGTTGATAAAGCATTGTTTTCTTATTTAGAAGAATTTGTAACTCCAGTACGAAGTCAAAAGTTTAAAAATATACTCAATAAACGTACCAAGCACTTTACAGTAGTATTGGAGGATGTATATCAAATGCATAATACAAGTGCAGTGATAAGGAGTTGTGATGTTTTTGGAGTACAGCAAGCACATGCAATTGAAGTGCAGCATAAAAATGTATTGGATAAAGAAATTGCTATGGGAGCTCAAAAATGGGTTGATTTGCAATATCATTCAAATACGGGTACCTGTATAGGGGCGTTAAAAGAACAGGGCTATCAAATTATTGCAACAACGCCTCATAATGATTCTTGTTTGGTGGAGGACTTTGATGTAACTAAAAAGAGTGCTTTATTTTTTGGGTCAGAACGTGATGGAGTTAGCGAAAATGTAATGAGACAAGCCGATGGTTTTATAAAAATACCAATGGTTGGTTTTACGGAAAGTTTAAATATATCCGTATCAGCAGCAATTATTTTGCAATCAGTAACTTCAAAATTAAGAGGTTCAACTATCAATTGGCAATTAACAGAAGAGGAAAAAGAATTTCAACAATTAATTTGGATGCAAAAATCAATAAAAAGTATTGATAAAATCTTAGCGCGTTATTACGAAGAGAATCCTAAATAGTTTAATAGGAATGTTTTAAGTAAAACTATTATCTCTTTTTCAAGATGGTGTATTCTTCAAAGCAGCCATTAATGGCATCTAAAATTTGAAGGTCGTTTGCGGTTTGAATAAAGTTTTTGGAATAACTACAATGATTTAATACTTCCTCCAGTTCTGACTTGTCAATTTGTAAGAACGAGATTAGTAATTCTCTATCAAATTTTTGAGATAAGAGTTTGCGTATTTCATCATTTTTTTTCATTTGACGCAATTTTCGCATTTGCTTGCTCTTTCTACTAAATGTATTGTAGAGTAAATCCGCAGGGTTAAATATGGCACCTAATAATTTACTAATTGATCCTGGTCCTTTTTTACCAGCCTCATATCCTTTTTGCAAACCTGAAATACTATATTGTTTTGAGTCGTTAATTGGAATGTATTTAGTGTCTATTTCCAAATAGCCAGTTAAATCATGAGGTTTTATTAAAACTTCCTCTAAGGCATAAGCACTTTCTGTTAATTCAATACTTGAATTTCCGAATTTAATCCAGTCATTAGTAACTTTTACTTTAATGGATTTGTAGCCTAAAAAGGAAAGGTGTAGTGTGTCGTTTACAGTGGCTTTAATATTGAAGGTTCCTTTATTGTTAGTAATACTACCGGTAACAATATTTAAGTTTATGATGTGAACGTTTTCAAGTCCAGTACCTGAAGTATTAACTACTTTTCCTGAAATTAATTGTACACTTTGAGCGAATGACAATGTGTAAAAAATGAATATAAATAGCGTAAGGAGTAAATTTTTCAAGCGATAGTTTTTATTGTTGGGACTAATTTAAACTAAAAAAAGTGCCTAGGCACTTTTTTTAGTTTAATATTAACAAGTTGTATGTTAGTCTCTTCTTGAACGTCTTCCTTGAAAAGAAGCTCTTGGTCTGTCGTCCCTTGAACTTTCTCTTCTTTCTCTACCACCTCCATTAGAATCTCTTCTGTCTCTTCTGTCACCACGATCACCTCTGTCAGATGACGATTCTCTTCTCTCTCTGAATCCTCCAGAATCACCGTCTCTGCGTCCGCTGCTTCTTCTGTCTCCACCACCGCTTCGGCCTCTAAATCCTCCAGAATCACCGTCTCTACGTCCGCTGCTTCTTTTTCTGTCTCCGCCACCGCTTCGACCTCTGAATCCGCCAGAGTCACCTCCACGTCCTCTTCCACGTCCTCCACGATCTCTTCCTCCACCACCTCCGGTGTTGTTAGAGATTTCTACGTTCACAAAACGTCCATCAACTTTATAGTCTTTGAAAAATTCCATGATTTTTTCTTTGTGTGCTTCGTCAGTATTAAAGAAAGAAAAACTTTCTTTACAATCTACTTTAAATACATCATCACGTCCTAGTTCTAATGTGTCTTTTAAGAAATCCTTTAAACGCATCCAGTCATAACCATCTTTTTCACCAACATTGATGAAGTAACGAGTTGAACCATCTGGAGCAGTTTCTCTTGAAGAACGCTCATCACCAGAAGATTTTATGTCTCTAGATTTTTTATAGTAGTTTGAGAAACGAGTAAATTCAACAGAGAAAAATTTCTTGATTAACTCTTCTTTAGATAATTCTTCTAAAGATTCGTTTAATTGAGGTAAGTATACTTCAATATCTTCGTTAATTTCCGTGTTCTTTACATTATTCACTAAGTGGAATAATTGTACTTCACAAATTTCTTTTCCAGTTGGAATATCTTTCTTGATAAAATCAGTCTTTAAAATACGCTCTAAAGATTTAATTTTACGCATTTCACTTTTAGTTACGATAACTATAGAGATACCAGTTTTACCTGCTCTACCTGTTCTACCACTACGGTGCGTATAGGTTTCTATTTCATCTGGCAACTGATAGTTTACTACGTGAGTAATATCATTTACATCAATACCACGGGCAGCTACATCAGTAGCAACTAGCATTTGTATTTGCTTGTTACGGAATGATTTCATAACCATATCACGTTGATTTTGACTTAAATCACCATGAATTGCACCAGCACTATATCCGTCTTCAATTAACTTTTCAGCAACTGCTTGTGTGTCTCTTTTTGTTCTACAGAATATTACTGAAAATATCCCTGGGTTGGCATCAGCTAAACGTTTTAATGCATTGTAGCGGTCTCTACCTGAAACGGTATAGTATTCATGTGATACATTTTTGTTTCCTGCATTTTTTGTTCCAACAGTAATTTCCATTGGATCATACATAAATTTCTTTGCAATTGTAGATACCTCACGAGGCATTGTTGCAGAGAATAACCAGGTGTTTTTCTCATCTGGAGTGTCTGATAGTATTTCTGTAATGTCCTCATAGAATCCCATGTTTAACATTTCATCAGCTTCATCTAAAACGCAAACATCAATTTTTCTGATATCTACCATTCCACGACGAATCATATCGCCCATTCTTCCAGGAGTTGCAACAATAATTTGTGCTCCTCTTTTTATTTCTCTTGCTTGGTCTTGAATACTTGCTCCACCATAAACGGCAACAACATTTAAACCTTTAACGTATTTTGAGTAGTTTTTTAACTCATTTGTGATTTGTAAACACAATTCACGAGTTGGAGATAAGATTAATCCTTGAGTAGTTCTGCTTGATGCATCAACTTTTTCAACTAAAGGAAAACCGAAAGCTGCTGTTTTACCTGTTCCTGTTTGGGCAAGTGCAACGATATCCGTTTCGTTTTCTAATAATAAAGGGATTGCTTTTTCTTGTACTTCAGACGGAGTTTCAAACCCCATGTCTTTAATTGCCTTTAAGCTAAATTCGCCTAGGCCTAATTCTTCAAATGTTGCCATTTACTTTTATTTTATTGTTCGCAATTACGTTACTTAGAGCAACCCATTCGTGTAAAATAAAGCTCCTTTGTAACATCAACCACCACTCTGATGGTTTTTTTAAATTCGGTGCAAATATACGTTTTTATTGCTAAGCAGCTAATAAAAATCCTTATAGATTTAATAAAGAGCTGGGCACTTGTCTAATTGTAATGTTTGTTTTACATTTGGTAAAAAATATCATACATTAATTATGGGTAAATTATATTTATTACCACATCGGTTTAAGAAATTTGGGTGGGTATTGTTGCTGTCAGGTCTAGTTTTTGGAATTTCTACTTATGTTTTTAAAGCAGATTCAGATTATTTTGGGAGATTACCTTTTTTAAGTATTTGGTCTAATTCACTAACAGAGGATAGTTTTTTCACGGTTATTAGAAATGGTTTTTTAGATGAACTTATTTCATTGTTAATAATAGTTGGTGGGATTTTAGTAGGTTTTTGTAAAACGAAAGTTGAAGATGAGTTTATAAGTCAAATACGCTTAAGTTCTTTAGTGTGGTCTATGTATGTTAATTATGCTGTTTTATTGCTTGCTATATTGTTTATATTTGACATGGCTTTCTTTGATGTTATGTTATTTAATATGTTTACAGTACTGTTGTTTTTTGTAGCAAGATTTCATGTTCTTTTATATAAAGCTCAAAAAATGTGATATGAAAAACACTATAAAAGTACAGCGAGCTATAAAAGATGTAACTCAAGCGCAGTTGGCAACTATAATTGGGGTAAGCAGGCAAACGATTGGTGCTGTTGAAAAAAATAAATATGTTCCGTCAACAGTGTTGGCTTTAAAGTTGGCGCGCTATTTTGAGGTTTCAATCGAAGTTATTTTTGAATTAACTGAAGAAGATTAAATAGTATATAAAATTGAACTTGTAGAAAATAGAAGTCCCTACAAGTTCAATTTTTGTATTGACTAGTTTATAATTTGTTTAAAAAGTCAATAAGTTTCCGTACCGCTTTTCCGCGATGACTCACACTAGCTTTCTCTTCTAGTGTCATTTCTGCAAAAGTTTTATTAAATCCATCAGGAACAAAAATAGGGTCGTAACCAAAACCTTTTTTTCCTTTTTTACCTGAAACTATTTTTCCTGTACAAATACCTTCAAACAAATATTGTTCTCTATTTATGTTTAGTGCAATCACGGTTTTAAATCGAGCTTTTTTGTTAGCTTGGTTTTTAAGTTTCTCTAGAACCAAATCCATATTAGCTTCTGCTGACTTTTCTTCCCCTGCGTACCTTGCAGAATATACTCCAGGTTCACCATTTAATGCTTCTATTTCTAAACCGGTGTCATCTGCAAAACCATCTGCACTATAATATTGTGTAAGGTAGTTTACTTTTTGTATTGAGTTACCTTCAATAGTAGGAGAGCTTTCAGGGATGTCTTCAGTACAGTTGATGTCCTTTAACGTTGTTAGTTTTATAGTGTCAAGCATCTCTTGAACTTCCTGAAGTTTGTTACTGTTGTTTGTTGCGAATACTAATTCCATACTATAATTTAAAAATTGAACTATTGAATAATTAAAATTTTACCAAATACCTAATATTACTGATGATGATAAGGTTCGTTTTTTAAAATGGTAAACCCTCGGTAAATTTGTTCTACTACAAACAAGCGTATCATTTGATGAGAGAATGTCATTTTGGATAGGGATACTTTTCCTTGTGCTTTTTGATATACTGCTTCAGAAAACCCGTATGGGCCACCAATTACAAATACCAATTGTTTGATACCGGAATTCATTTTTTTCTGTAAGTAATTAGAAAATTCTACTGAAGTAAATTGTTTTCCGTTTTCGTCTAATAAAATCAAAACATCTGTTGGACTTAATTTCTTTAAAATTAAGTCGCCTTCTTTTTCTTTCTGCTGTTTTTCCGAAAGATTTTTGACGTTTTTAATGTCAGGAATAATGTCTAAATCAAATTTGATATAGTGTTTTAATCTTTTTTGATACTGTTCAATAAGCATTAGTAATTGCTTGTCGTCAGTTTTTCCTATGGCAATAAGTTTAATTTGCATTGATGTTATCGGTAAATTATAGGGCCAAAAATAAACCTTTTTTCTATTTTTGTTAGTGAATAAAACCAATATAAATGATTTCAGAAGCACAGTTTAAAACAGAAATAGAGTTAATTATAGCAAATGCGATACGTGAGGATGTTGGTGATGGCGATCATACATCATTATCTTGCATTCCTGATACAGCAATTGGTAAGGCTAAATTACTGGTAAAAGATGATGGAATTATTGCAGGTGTTGAATTTGCAAAAGAAGTATTTAAATATGTAGATGCTGATTTGCAGGTAGAAACTTTAATTGAGGACGGTAGCGCTGTTAATTATGGCGATATTGTGTTTTATGTGCAAGGAAAATCGCAAAGTATATTGATGGCTGAGCGTTTGGTGTTGAATGCAATGCAGCGAATGAGTGCAATTGCTACCAAAACAAAGTTGTTTGTAGATTTGCTTGATGGAACGAAAACTCAAATATTAGATACCCGTAAAACTACTCCTGGAATTAGAGCGTTGGAAAAATGGGCTGTAAAAATAGGAGGAGGAGTAAATCATCGTTTTGCGCTGTATGATATGGTCATGATTAAAGACAATCATATTGATTTTGCGGGAGGATTAACGAAAGCTATTGAAAAAACTCAAGCATATTTAAAAGCTAAGGATAAAGACTTAAAGATTATTGTTGAGGCAAGAAACCTGGAGGAAATTTCGGAAATTTTGAAAACAAAAGGAGTGTACAGAATTTTAATTGACAACTTTAACTATGAGGAAACAAAAAAAGCAGTGGCTTTAATTGGTGATCAATGTTTAACAGAATCATCTGGAGGGATTAATGAAAAAACTGCTCGAGAATATGCAAACTGTGGGGTAGACTATATATCATCAGGGGCTTTGACGCATTCAGTGTATAATTTAGACTTAAGTTTAAAAGCCGTGTAACTAGGTTTGTCTGGTTGTGATATTGAAAAGTTTAAAGGTTTAGATATGGAGCGTTAAAAATGAATAAAGCTGTAGAAAATAGATTTGAAAAAACACCAATCATTGGTTGGGTGATTCAATTAGGGAGGAAAATAAAAATCCCAGGGCTACAAGGCTTGTCTTTGTATGATGTATTGGAAATGTATGTTATTGGTATTGCTAAAGGAGCTTTAGCAACAAGGGCAGGGTCAATATCTTATAGCTTTTTTATGTCGCTATTTCCATTTTTATTGTTTGTGTTAAATTTATTGCCCTTAGTTTCCTTTATAGAGTACCGTGAAGATGTATTGCCTTTTTTGGACGATATTTTACCATCAAGTACAGTAGGATTTTTCGAAAATACAATTGAAAATATTTTTGAAAAAGAGCGTGTAGGGTTATTGTCTACTTCTTTTGTGTTTTCAATGTTTTTAATGGCTAATGGTGTGAATGCGCTTTTTAGTGGTTTTCAAAATTCGTACCACACAAAAATAAACGCGAATTATGTAAAACAGTATATCACAGCATTTTGTGTAGCATTGCTTTTGGCACTGTTTTTGTTTTTAGCAGTAATAGCGATACCATTGGTTGAAGTATATGTGGTTCAGAACTTAGAAGATTATGGCGTTATCCCTGATGAATTAATAGGAATGCAAGTAGCAAAATACATTATATTCACTATAATGTTTTATACCGTAATAGCAATGTTTTATTATTTTGGAGCGCCAGAAAAAAATTCAAGAAAATATTTCACTCCAGGAGCAAGTTTGTCAACAATATTATTTTTGCTTACAACCTATTTATTTGGTATTTATGTTGAAAACTTTGCTCAGTATAATGAACTGTATGGTTCTATTGGAGCAATATTGATTTTGATGTTGTATATTTGGTTGAACTCCAACATCCTTTTATTAGGGTATGAATTAAATGCCTCATTGCTTTCATTAAAAAAACAAGCGAAGAGGAAAGTAAAAAAAAATGAATTATTAATTAAATAAAAGTAAAGATGAAAAAAATATTATTTTTAATTGCGTTTGTAATCTGTGCAAATGTGTCGATGGCACAAACAAAAGTAGGTGATGTTACATTACCAAACACGGTTACACTTTCTGGTGAAGAAATGAACTTGAATGGGGCAGGAATGCGTGAAAAAATGTGGATTGATTTGTATGCAGGTGGATTATATGTGCAAACAAAATCAAGCGATGCTGTTGAAATAATCAATGCTGACGCTTCTATGGCAATAAAATTACATATTGTTAGTGGTATGGTTTCTCAGGATAAAATGATTGGCGCTGTAACAGATGGATTTGAAAAATCAACTTTAGGGAAAGCGACTACAGCTGACAAAGCAGCTTTTATAGCTTGTTTTAATGATGAAATTACTAAAAAGGATGTTTTTGATATAGTGTATTCAGGAGGGAAAACAACAGTGTATAAAAATGGAAAAGAAAAAGGATCTGTTAAAGGCTTAGAATTTAAAAAAGCGCTATTTGGTATTTGGTTAGGAAAAAAACCAGCAGATAAAGATTTGAAAAAAGGGATGTTGGGGAAATAATATTTCTTCAATTAGCAATAAAAAAACCACGCATTGCGTGGTTTTTTTATTGTTGAAAATCCATTGTAATATTTATGATGATAAAACCGAAATTCATAATTGAATTTTTACATTTGTAACGTGCAATATTTTATAGACGTCATATTACCCATACCTTTAGTAAAACTATTTACGTATAGTATCAATGTGGAGGAAGCTAAGTTTCTGAAACCTGGTATGCGTGTTGCTGTTCCTTTTGGGAAAAGCAAGTTGTATACAGCAATTGTTTTTGCAATTCATCAAAACGCTCCTGAAACTTATGAAGCGAAAGATATCCATCAAATTTTAGATGAACATGCAGTTGTAAATACATATCAATTAAAATTTTGGAAATGGATTTCAGAATATTACCTCTGTAGTTTAGGCGACGTTATGCGTGCTTCTTTGCCAAGCTCTTTTTTGTTAGAAAGCGAAACCTTAATATCTAAAACAGTAGCCGAAGTAACTAATGCAAATGAGTTATCAGACGATGAATTCATAATATTGGAAGCTTTGGAGAAACAATCCTCTTTAAAAGTGTCAGAGGTTAGTAGTTTGTTACATAAAAAAAATGTGCTTAAGCCAGTTAAAAACTTATTAGGTAGAGGCTATATTAAGTTGCAAGAAGAAATTTACGAACAGTATGCTCCTAAACTGGTAAAATACGTACGCTTATCCTCAGAGTATGATTCGGATAAAAGTTTACATGAATTATTAGATAATCTGTCACGTGCCAAAAAACAAAGGGATGCTGTAATGGGGTATTTTGTGTTGAAATCTGGAACAGAAAAGCCAATTAAAGCCAAAACATTAGCGGAGAAGGCTGCTGTATCTACTGCGGTTTTAAAAGGTTTGGTTGATAAAGGGATTTTAGAATATTATTATGTGCAAACTGATAGAAATCAATTTTTGAATGACACAACGGATTCTAAAGTGTTAAATACGCATCAGGTAAAAGCATTAAATGAAACTGAAGCTGTTTTTGAGCAAAATAAAGTTTGTTTATTAAGAGGAGTCACTGCTTCTGGGAAAACAGAAATTTATGTTAAGTTAATAGAAAAGGCATTTCAAAAAAATGAACAGGTATTGTATTTGTTGCCTGAAATAGCGCTGACTACACAGTTGATTGCTCGTTTGAAGGTTTATTTTGGAGATAAAATTGTAGTATATCATTCCAAGTATTCGGTAAATGAACGTGTAGAGTCATGGAACAAAGTGCTGTTAAATGATAAAAAGCCACAGTTGGTTATAGGAGCGCGTTCATCAGTATTGCTTCCGTTTTCAAATCTAGGTTTAATAGTGGTTGATGAAGAGCATGAGCAATCCTTTAAGCAGTTTGATCCTGCACCAAGATATCATGCACGTGATGCGGCTATTGTGTTGTCAAGTACGCATAAAGCCAGTGTTGTATTAGGGAGTGCTACGCCAAGTCTAGAGAGTTATTATAATGCAAAGACCAATAAATATGGTTTGGTGGAAATTTTACACAGACATAGTAATGTGCAAATGCCGGAAATTGAATTGGTAAATTTAAAAGATAAGTATAAGCGAAAAAAGATGAAAGGTCATTTTTCCGATAGGTTGTTGGAAGAAATAAATTTAGCTATAGAAAATGAGGAACAAGTAATTCTTTTTCAAAATAGAAGGGGGTTTTCTCCAATTGTAGAATGTGGTACCTGTGGAGAATCTACACAATGTCCAAGTTGTGATGTTAGCTTGACGTATCATCAAAATAAAAAACAATTACGATGTCATTATTGTGGATATCAAATGGCAATGCAGTATGCTTGTTTGTCTTGTGGAAGTAATGATTTAGATACTAAGGGTTTCGGTACAGAGCAATTGGAAAAAGAATTGAATGTGTTGTATCCTGAGTTGAAAATTGGCAGGATGGATTTGGATACCACCAGGGGAAAATATGGGTATCAGAAAATAATCACGGCTTTTGAGCAACATGAAATAGATGTTTTAGTGGGAACTCAAATGCTTACCAAAGGATTGGATTTTAAAAATGTAAGCTTAGTAGGTGTAATGAGTGCTGATTCAATGCTAAACTTCCCTGATTTTAGAGCGCACGAACGTAGTTTTCAATTAATGTCTCAAGTAGCAGGTAGGGCAGGTAGGTTTCAGAAAAAAGGAAAAGTAATTATTCAAACCTATAATCCATTTCATAATATACTGCAGCAAGTATCTACACATGATTACGTAAGTATGTATAAAGAGCAGTTGGAGCAACGACATGTTTATAAATATCCACCAACAAATAAGTTGATAAAAATAACGTTTAAACATAAAGATTATAATAAGGTTGAATATGGGGCTGATTGGTTTGCTAGGTCACTTCGATTGTCGTTTAAAAATAATGTATTAGGGCCCGAGTTTCCTTCTGTGTCACGTGTACGTAATGAGTATATTAAACATGTGTTGTTGAAAGTGCCAAATGGGCAATCGGCATCAAAAACAAAAAAAGCCATTCTTTCAGTTAAGAATAGCTTTATGTCTGTAAAGGATTTCAGACCTATTAAGGTTATCCTAAATGTAGATACTTATTAAGGCGGATTAACCCAGGTTTAGGTTAAAGATTGTCTAATGCTTCAATAAGTAATTTCTTTTTATTTCTACTTAGTGGAATGTTTTCTGTATTGATTTCAACAAACTTACTGTTAAAGCGCTTGATTTTCTTTAAGTTAACAATGTATGATTTATGAATTCTTAAAAAAGAATAGTCTTCAACTTCTTTTTCGAAGGCTTTCATTGTTGAAAGTATCACGTAGCTTTCATCAGTAGTTATTAGCTTAATGTAATCACCTAAAGCTTCAATCCAAAGTATGTTATTGATAAATATTTTACGTTTCTTCAAATTACTCTTAACGAAAATGTATTCATCTTCAGAAGTGTTATAATCAAATTTTAACTTATGTTGCTCTAGTGCTTTTTCTACCCCTAAATTAAAGCGTTCCTGAGTGATTGGTTTTTGTAAATAATCAGTAGCATCATAATCAAATGCTTTAAATGCGTATTCAGTCTTACCGGTAACAAAAATTATTTGCGGCTTATTTTTAAGTACATCCAATAATTCAAATCCATTAATAATTGGCATCTCAATATCTAAGAAAATTAAATCAACCTCAGTATCATTCAGTCCTTTTTTTGTGTCAACAGCGCTACTATATTCTGCAATCAGGGTAAGTGCGGGATGTTCTTTGACAAGTTTAACGATTGACATCCTTTGTATTGATGAATCGTCTACAACTACACAGCGTAAGTTCATTTATTGGTTTTAGTTTTAAATTAGTTTTTTTAAAGATAAATATTAATTATTAAGATTGGCTTACTTTGGGTATACAATTTTACTTAAAATATCTAAGTGTACCAAATGTAAAGAACTAAAAATAAACTCTTTTTACTTTGAGGGTTCGTTAAAAAGGAGTATTTTTGCAGCCAATTTATTACAAATTAAATAATTTAAATTATGAATCAATACGAAACTGTTTTCATCTTGAATCCCGTTTTATCTGAAACTCAGATAAAGGAGACAGTAAAGAAATACGAAGATTTTCTTGTTTCTAAAGGAGCTAAGATGGTATCAAAGGAAAACTGGGGGCTTAAGAAGTTAGCTTACCCAATCCAACACAAAAAAAGTGGTTTTTATCACTTATTCGAATTTCAAGTAGCTGGAGAAGCTATTGACGGATACGAATTAGAATTCAGAAGAGATGAGCGTATAATGCGTTATTTAACTGTAAGGTTAGATAAGCATGCAATTGCTTGGGCTGAAAAAAGAAGAATTAGAGATAACGCAAAAGCTTAATTATGTCAACTATAGAACAACAATCATCAGGAAAAAAAGAGGGGGAAATTAGATATTTAACTCCACTTAATATAGACACAAATAAGAAAGCTAAATACTGTCGTTTCAAAAAATTAGGTATCAAGTATATCGATTATAAAGATGCAGGTTTCTTATTAATGTTAGTAAACGAGCAAGGTAAATTATTACCGAGACGTTTAACAGGAACTTCTTTGAAATACCAAAGAAAAGTAGCTGTAGCAGTAAAAAGAGCTCGTCACTTGGCATTAATGCCTTATGTAGCTGATTTATTAAAATAATAACGTAGCAACCATGGAAATTATATTAAAAAAAGATGTAGAATATGTAGGGTTTGCAGATGACGTTGTTACTGTAAAAAACGGTTACGGAAGAAACTGTTTAATCCCTCAAGGGCTTGCAATTTTAGCAACACCTTCTGCAAAGAAAGTATTAGCTGAAAACTTAAAGCAAAGAGCTCATAGAGAACAAAAATCTGTTGATGACGCTAATACGTTAGCTGAAGCACTTAAAGCATTAGAAATCAAAATAACTTCTAAGTCAGGTGACGGAGGAAAATTATTTGGTTCTGTAAACAATGCTGATGTTGCTGAAGCAATTGCTAAAGGTGGACAATCATTAGAGAAAAAGTTCATTACAGTTGCCGGTGGTAACGTAAAAAGAGCTGGAAAATACACTGCAAAAGTAAGATTACATCGTTCTGTTGTAATTGATTTACCTTTTGAAGTTGTAGGAGAAAAATAAGAATGATTTTATCATTATAAATAAAAGCCACGATTTTAATCGTGGCTTTTATTGTTTTAAAATTATATCAATTAGTTGTCCTGTTTTTGTATTGTCAAGCTGAGCTTGTCGAAGTTTTAATGAAAGTTAGTACTTTGTAGTTTTATTGATATTACTTAAATACAGTTTGTATATAATTTATTTAAAAAAAGGATTCAAATATAAAAGATATTAGTAAAATGAAATATCAACGACTGAGTAAAGAGCAGTTAAATGAAATGCATAAAGAGTTTATTAACTTTTTAGCATCACAAACAATTACAGCTGCAGAGTGGGAAGATATTAAAAAAGAAACACCAGATGTTGCTGAGCAGGAGTTGGATGTGTTTTCTGATTTAGTATGGGAAGGTGTTTTGGTTCAAGTGGATTATTTGGAACATGTATCACCACAACAGATGCATTTGTTTCATTTAACTGAAAGTAACATGCAAGTTATTGCGGTAAAGTTGAAAAATGAAATAGACTTAACAACAAGTGAAGGGTTTTCATGGTTACGTGATAACTTAATGAATGAAGAGGTTGAGTTTTTACAAGCTAAAAAAGAATATTCGAAAGATAGAAATAATGATAAATTTACCCTAATTCAACAAGGAGCAATTATCTCAAAGGGTGATTTGTTCCAGTATTTCAATAAATTAGTAAGTAGATAAAATTGTAGCTGTGATTTTTTAATGACAGTAAATTCATCGATTCGAGTGAATTTTGAAAGTTTTAAGTTCAAAACAAATTAAAAATAAAAGGTCTTAATTGGTTGTTATACTTTAAGAGTTAATATTAGATAATATAAAATGGCACAAAAACCAAGTTTACCAAAAGGAACGCGCGATTTTACTCCTGAACAAGTAGTAAAACGTAATTACATTTTTGATACTATAAAAGAACAGTTTAAAAAATTCGGTTTTCAGCCTATTGAAACACCAAGTTTCGAAAACTCGGATACCTTAATGGGTAAATATGGAGAGGAAGGTGATCGCTTGATTTTTAAAATATTAAACTCTGGCGATTATTTAAAAAAGGTAGATGAAAATTTACTTGCTGATAAGAATAGTCAAAAGCTTACGCCGCGTATTTCAGAAAAGGCCTTGCGCTATGATTTAACGGTGCCTTTTGCGCGTTATGTAGTGCAACATCAAAATGATATCGAGTTTCCATTCAAGCGTTATCAAATTCAGCCAGTTTGGAGAGCGGATAGACCTCAAAAAGGACGATTCAGAGAGTTTTTTCAGTGTGATGCGGATGTGGTAGGTTCTGATTCTCTCTGGCAGGAAGTAGAGTTTGTGCAGTTGTATGATGCGGTATTCACTGCTCTTGGTTTAAATGGAGTGACGATAAAAATTAACAACCGTAAAATATTAAGCGGTATTGCTGAAGTAATTGGTGCTTCGGATAAGTTAATTGACTTTACTGTAGCTTTGGATAAGTTGGATAAAATTGGTGAAGATGGTGTAAAGAAAGAGATGCTTGAAAAAGGAATTTCTGAAATTGCTATTGAAAAAGTACTGCCTCTTTTCGGTTTTACGGGGAGTTTTGTAGCTAAAATTGAACAACTAAAATCATTGTTAGCTACTTCGGAAACAGGAATGAAAGGAGTGGAGGAATTGTTATTTGTAGGGAATGCAATTGAATCCCTAGGATTAACTACTGCCGTATTGGATTTAGATGTTACGTTAGCGCGGGGTTTAAATTATTATACAGGAGCAATATTTGAAGTTTCGGCGCCTGAAGGTGTAAAAATGGGGTCTATCGGTGGTGGAGGAAGATATGATGACTTAACTGGTATATTCGGATTAAAGAATGTGAGTGGTGTTGGAATATCTTTTGGATTGGATCGAATTTATTTGGTTTTAGAAGAATTGAATTTGTTTCCAGAAACTGTTCAAGGAACTGAAAATGTATTGTTTATTAACTTTGGAGATCAAGAGGCGTTATTTTGTATGAATGCGATAAAACAATTGCGTGCAAATGGAATCGCTGCGGAAATGTATCCTTCGTCTGTAAGTAACAATAAGCAAATGAAAAAGCAAATGAATTACGCGAACAAGTGTAAGTTTCCATTTGTAATTTTAGTTGGTTCTGAGGAGATGGATAACAAAGTGTTCACGGTTAAGAATATGGATAATGGGACACAAGAAAAAATGAACTTAGAAACATTGATTAAGTTGTTTTAACCACTGTTATTATTACAACAAAAAAAAGTCTTTCAGCTATGTTTGAAAGACTTTTTTTTGTTGTAATAATTTCTGAACATACAGTTAAACCAATTAAATTTCAAGGTACTCATAAGTGAATTGAATTATTTTAGATTTAGTTGAGTTTAAAAAATATCAGCATAGCCTTAGTTACTGTTATCTTTTTAAGCGAAAAATAAATTTTAAAGGCATGTGCCCAACTTGATTGGGTAAACTATTTAATTATGCATGTTGAATTTTAATTGGTATAATATAACAATACGATTACTCAATCTTTAGGGCTTCGTTTTTGAAATTATTTTCACGTAGCGCTATTCTTCAGGAGTTTCAAATTTATATCCTGTACCGTGAATGTTTGTGATATTAATAGTGGAGTCTGTTTTAAAATGCTTGCGAAGTTTAGAGATAAAAACATCCAAGCTTCTCCCGATAAAATAACTGTCATCCTCCCAAATTGTTTTCAAAATAAACTCTCTTTTTAACAAAGTGTTTTTGTTTGAAGCAAACAAGGCTAATATGTCCGTTTCTTTTTGTGTTAATTGAATTTGTTGGTTCTCGGTATTTAAAATTAAGTTCTTTAGGTCTAAAGTGTATTTTGAAAATGTTAATTGTTGGTTTATTGCTTGTAAAACCTTACCTCTTTTTAATACAGCTTTAATTCGTAGCGTTAATTCTTCAATACTAAAAGGTTTTGTTACATAGTCGTCCGCTCCAAGTTTGAGTCCTTTTATGCGATCCTCTTTCATTGCTTTGGCAGTAAGGAATATAATAGGAATGTCTACGTTGGTTTTTCTAATTTCTGAGGCAAGGGTGAAGCCATCCATGTTAGGCATCATTACATCAAGCAAGCATAAGTCAAAACTATGCGTTAGAAAATGATTTAATGCTGATTTCCCGTCCGAATAATGAGTTACGATATAGTTGTAGTTTTCCAGACTGTCCTTTAGTAAAAAGCCCATGCTTTGATCATCTTCAACAAGTAATATGTGTTTTTTCGTTCTCATTATTTTATAGGTAAGTATATGTTAAATGTACTTCCTTTTTTTAGTTTACTTTTAAAAGTAAGTTTTCCGTGGTGCTTTTCTGTAATAAGTTTCACGTAACTTAATCCAATGCCATATCCTTTAGTGTTATGTAAATTACCGGTTTCAGCGCGAAAAAACTTATCGAAAACATGTTGTTGGTCCTCTTTTTTTATCCCGATACCGTTGTCGCTAATGGTAATATTAACCCCGTTTTTAGCATCAGTAGTTTTAATGGTTATTTCTGGGTTCTTGTTTGAGTATTTTATGGCGTTTTCTATTAAATTATATATCACGTTGGCTAAATGAATTCTGTCCGCATAAAGTAGGTTGTTAGTAGTTGTTAAAAAGGATTGAACGCTTCCTTTTCTTTGCTGTAGTAAAGGCTCGAAACTAACGATTACTTTTTCAATAATTTTATGAATATCGATCTCTTCAAAAGTGAGTGATTCGTCGTTTTTTTCAATAGCAGATACTTGTAAAACTTTGTCTACTAAATTATGAAGTCTCACGTTTTCACTATAAATGATTTCTGCATATTTATTTAGCTTCTCTTCGTTCATTTGAGTGTTTTTATTCCGAATAGCATCCGAGGCAACTGATATGTTTGTAATAGGTGTCATCAACTCATGAGTCATGTTATTCACGAAGTCTTTTTTTAATTCCGATAGTTTTTTTCCTTTTATAATTGAAATCATTATAAATGTAAAAACCCCAAGGATGAATAGCAGGCTTATAGAAGAGTACATCCATATCCCCATGCTGTTTATAAGATGTGTTGTTTTGTTGTTTATGCGAATTTTAAAATCAAGACGTTCCTTATTGTCGGATCTTGTTTTACAGGCTATTTCTGTTGTATTTTGTTGGCTAGTTGTAAAGATACCTGATATTGTGTTTCCAAGTAGAATGTCGAAATTATCACTTTTTAAAATAGTGTAATCAAAGTTTATATTAATGTTTCTTTTAAAGAATTCTTGTTTAATTAAACGGTCTAAATCAATAAGTTTAAAATAGCAATCTGTATTTATATAAAATTCATTTGATGCGATTTTAGTGATGGGGGCGATCCTAGAACTGGAATCCTTATCTAAAATTAATAATTGATGCGCAACATCTCTGAGGGCGATGTTTATTTTCTCATCAAATTGTCTTTCGTGTAATAAGAAAGATTTTTTAAACCAATATGCTTGCGTAATAAATAGCCCACTAATTGTTATAAGCATGAGTATTAGTATAAACCGAGTAGTTTTTGGCGACATACAAACAAAGTTAGGTTAAAAAAGAATCTGTTTTAAGGAATTTACATTTCATTAACAATTTTTTACATTTCGTTTTCCAGAATCATAGGTTTTAGTTCTAATTTTGTAGGTATAAGAGTATAAACAAGTGAGTTATGAGAAATAAATTAATAATGTTTAGTTTTTTAGTAGTCGTTATTGGTATTGCGTCTTTTGGTATTGTGCATAAAAGGAAAGTAATAAAAGTTGATGATTCAGTAATTAGGTTTAATTCATCTGTACTTAGTAAAAAGTTACAAAATCTTGGTTTATTTTATACTGTAAGTGGAGCGTACGCAAGGCCGGTAAAAAGGTCGATACTGCACAAATCGAGAACGCTTAATGATTTTATAGAGGGGTATCCTGTTAATTGGATATCAGCTTATATTTCTGTTGAAATTAGTAGTATAGATAAAGGGGTAGAGGAAAAGTTGGTCAGTGAGAATGCTATATTAAGTATTGAGCAAATAGCGATGCTCGCGAATTTAGATATAGGTGCTGAGGTTATTGTAAAAGTAAAGTACAATACTAAAGATATAATAACGGAAGTGTTGGAAGTTAACGAAATGAATGTTTCGTTAACGGTTATTCCGGAAGTTGAAGCTAAATATAGTGGAGGCTATGAGAAAATGATTACTTACTTAAAAAAGAATAGTATTGATTGTGTAGTTGCGCTGAGTAATAAAGGCCCGAAGTCATTAGAGTTGAAGTTTTTAATTAATGAATATGGTAAAGCTGTAGATATTAAGTTAATTAAAAAGTCAGGGAAGATTGAGGTAAATAATTTATTGATTGAGTTGCTGGAAAATATGCCAAAATGGGAAGCAGCAAAAAACTTAAAAACTAAAAATGTATCACAGCAATTTAATTTCAGAATCAGTTCGTCGAATGGCTGTTGATTTTGTGTTTTTAGACAATAAAAAAGCCTTTCAAATTATTTGAAAGGCTTTTTCTTAGTAGCGTGATGCAGATTCGAACTGCAGACCTCCTGAGTATGAATCAGGCGCTCTAACCAACTGAGCTACCACGCCGTTTTGCTAACGGTGTGCAAATATATAAACAATATTAGAAACCACAAGAAATATGTGTAAAATATGTGTAAAAAAAATATTTGTTATTTCTCTCTTTAAATCTGCAATAAATATTTATATTGTGAAAAATATTGATACTTAATTATGAGAGAGAAATTTGAATTAGAATTCCCCATTCATGCATCGCCTAAATTGTTGCACCAATACTTGTCAACGCCTTCAGGTTTGTCAGAGTGGTATGCTGATAATGTAAATTCTAGAGGAGAATTATATACCTTTATTTGGGATGACAGTGAGGAGCAGGCAAAATTACTATCAAAAAAAGCTGTAGATAAAGTGCGTTTCCAGTGGTTAGAAGATGAAGGAGAAGATTATTATTTTGAAATTAGAATTCAGGTTGATGAAATCACAAAAGATGTTTCTTTAATGGTTACTGATTTCTCAGATGATGATGATATGGAAGAAAATAAAATGCTTTGGGATAACCAAATAGCTGAACTTAAAAAGGTGCTTGGTTCTGTGTAAGAAGTTTTATTATTACTGTATATTTGCCCTAATGTAAATTAGGGCTTTTTTTATGATTAATTTTAACGGTAATATAGAATCTCAAGAACATTTGTTTTCTAACAATAGAGCATTTAAATATGGTGATGCTGTATTTGAAACAATAAAAGTAGTTAATGGTGCTATTTTGTTTTGGGAAGACCATTATTTTAGATTAATGTCTTCTATGCGAATTGTAAGAATGGAAATACCTATGGAGTTTACCATGGAGTTTTTGGAATCGCAAATTAGAACTCTTTTAGAAGCGAATAATTTATTAGATAGTCCAGCGAGAGTTAGAATGACTGTCTTTAGAGATTCTCCAGGATTGTATTCTCCAGAAACAAACGATATTGCTTACTTTATTGAAGTAAAATCCCTTCAAGAGAGTGTTTATAAATTAACAGATGACCTATGCGTAGCTGATTTATTTAAAGATCATTATATCACACCACAGTTGCTATCAACATTAAAAACTACAAATAGAGTGCTAAATGTTATCGCAGGTGTTTTTGCAAAAGAAAATGATTTGGATAATTGTTTGTTATTGAATAGTGATAAAAAAGTAGTTGAAGCTATTAACGGAAATGTGTTTTTAGTAAGTGGAGATGTAATAAAAACACCACCTTTAAAGGATGGTTGTATAAAAGGAATTATGCGAAAGCAAATAATTGAGTCTGTTAGTAAATTGAGTGAATATTCAATAGAGGAATCTTCTATATCACCATTTGAACTACAAAAAGCAGACGAGTTATTCATTACGAATGTAATCCAAGGGGTAACCTCGATTACTAAATATAGAAAAAAAAGTTATGAAACTAACGTAGCTTCAGTATTGGTAGGAGAAATCAATAAATTGAGTGCCGGAATTCAGCTAATGAATAAGTAACAATATTCACAAGGTTTAAATTTTGAAAAGAATCTTTAATTAAATTCGGGATTTTCAGGAGCATTTGACCATATTATATAGTTGCCACCTAATTCAATCATTTTCTCTTTCCAAAGGCTTGAGTTGTATTTTTTTCCAATGATGGTACTTTCGTACTTATTTTCTACAACAACCCATGAATTGTGGCTTAATTCATTAAATAGCTGATTGGTATCCCATCCTGTATATCCTAAAAAAAAGCGAATGTCTTTTTCGGAAATTTCACCCTTATTAATTTTCTCGCAAACAGTATCAAAATTACCTGCCCAAAATATTCCTTGAGATATTTCAACACTATCTGGTATTAAATGAGGTACTTTATGGATAAAATATAAGTTGTCCTGTTCAATAGGTCCGCCGTTATAAACAATAAAGTCCTGAGTTAATTCGGGTAATAAATCTTTTAGCGAAAAATCAAGAGGTTTGTTAAGGATAAAGCCAATTGATCCTGTGTTAGTGTGTTCTGCTAATAAAATAACCGATCTATTAAAAAAAGTATCTCCCGTTATAGAAGGTTCTGCAATTAAAAGATGTCCTTTCTTTAATTCTATACTTGTCATAATTCCCCTATTTGGTTACTTAAAGCTATGAAAAAAAAAGCAAATAGCATAATTTGTTTTGTACAAATTTTTTTGTAATAAAAAAGCCCTTCTTTTATGAAGGGCTTTTTTATAAAGTATAACTAATGAATATTAGTTTACAGCTTTTCCTAAATCAGAACCAGCTTTGAATTTCACTACGTTTTTAGCAGCAATTTTGATAGTTTTTCCTGTTTGTGGGTTTCTACCGTCTCTTGCAGCTCTGTTAGAAACAGACCATGATCCAAATCCTACTAAAGAAACTCTGTTTCCAGACTTTAAAGTACCTTCAACATTTCCTAAGAAAGATTCTAATGCTTTCTTAGCAGATGCTTTAGTGATTCCTGAATCAGCTGCCATTGCGTCAATTAATTGTGTTTTGTTCATAAGAATTGATTTTAAATATTTTAAATTATTAATGTTGGTAAACTCAGTTTTTAGCTGAATTCCTCTACAATATTAAAATCATTTTGCTCTCACGCAAGTAAACACAAGGGAAAAACACCTATTTGTTAATAACTTTGGTGTTTTGTTAATAAATGAACTTTAAAAACATTGCTTTTAAGCAATCCCAATGGTCGTAAGGGTTTAGCGCATTTTTGAGTTTTTAGTAAATGAGAATCCATTTAAAAGTGATTTTACATCCATTTTTTTCTTTCCAGGGAGTTGTAAAACATGTATTTCTATGTAACCACCTTTAACAGCTACCTTTACGGATTTCTTGTCAGAAATAGTAGTTCCAATTTCAAGGTTATGAGTTTCGTTTATTTTAGAAACTTCATAAATTTTCACCTTTAATACGTTTTCATCAGTATGTAATTCTGACCAAGCTGCTGGGTATGGACTTAAACCTCTAATTTTATTATGTATAATGTCAATAGATTGATTCCAGTCAATTTTACAGGTGTTTTTATGAATTTTATATGCTGTCCTTATGTTTTCAACCTCAGGTTGAATATAGGTACTTATAGTGTCTTCTTCAATAGCTTTAACTGTTTTTAAAACAAGCTTGCTACCTTCAGTCATTAAGCGGTCATGTAAACTTCCTGCATTTTCATTTGGAGCAATATCAAGGCTTTCCTGCATAATGATTTCCCCTGTGTCAATTTTTTCATCAATAAAAAATGTAGTGATACCTGTTTTTGTTTCTCCATTGATTAGAGCCCAGTTAATAGGGGCGGCTCCACGGTAATGAGGTAGGAGAGAAGCATGCAAATTAAAAGTTCCATATTCTGGCATTTGCCATACTTGTTTTGGCAACATTCTAAAGGCAACAATTATTTGTAAGTTTGCTTCAAGTGATTTTAATTCAGCTAAAAAGCCATCGTCCTTTAGGTTAGTTGGTTGTAGAACTTTTAAATTTTGTGTTACGGCATATTTTTTAACTGCGGACTGATTTATTTTTTGTCCTCTTCCCGCAGGTTTATCTGGAGCGGTAATAACTCCTACAATATTATAATTGTTGTCAACTAAAGTTTTTAGTGTGGCTACAGCAAAATCAGGCGTACCCATAAACACAATGTTTACTTTTTTCATATCGGAGTGTTATGTAATTGGTATTACTAGTATATAAGCTAAAAAACATTTCAAATTTGGTGTAATTTGAAATGTTTTAGAATTGTTTTAATAAGAGTGTTTTATACAAACAAAGCCTTTACTTGTTGTAGCTTTTGTTTCCATGTTTCTAAATTTTTCTTTTGCTGGTCAATGTTTTTATAAACTTCTTTAACCATTGGATTGTCAGGTTTTGCATTTGCAAAGAAACCTAAATTGTTTTCCAGTTGATTAATTTCTGATCTAATTTCATCAACCTTACGTTTTACAAATAATAATTCGTTTTCTAAGGCTCTTTGATCTCCTTCTAAAACAGAAATTTTATTAGCGTATTTAATTAAGTCAGCCTCGTTTTTATCAATATCTAATTGATTAAAAAGAGTATCGATAATTTTATTAAAGGTATCGTTTATCTTCTTTTTATTTCGAGGGACAAAACCTAAAGATTTCCAATGAGCAATATGTCCTTTAATCGCATTAATTTTTTCAGAATGATCTCCTTCCAGAGTCAGGTCAGTTAATGTATCAAGGTATATTTTTTTTGCAGTATACGCTTCCATTTCTACTGCATTAGCTTCATCTCTCTTAGCGTGTAATCTATCAAAATATTGATTGCAAGCGTCTTTAAATTGCTTCCAAACCTTATCACTGTCCTTTCTTGGTACATGACCAATAGTTCTCCAGTCAGCTTGGATTTTTTTCATTAGCGGTGTAGTAACTGTAAAATCATCACTTTTACTATTTGCTTCTGCTAATGCAACTAATTTTAATTTTTTATTTAAATTTTCTATTTGATCTTTCTTAATATTCTTATAGAAAGAATTTTTGTTTTTATTGAAATCTCTAACAGCTTGTTTAAAGCTGCTCCATGTTTTTTCAGTAAGTTTACTTGGCACTTTTCCAGCGTTGAAAAACAACTCTCTTAAAGCTTCAATTTCTTTTATTTTATTTTGCCAATCTTTATTGTTAGAAACATTTGTAGTGTCAATGGATACTATCATAGCGATAATTTCATTTTTCACTAATAAGTTCTGTTCGTAAACTTTATCAATATCGGCATAATAGGCTTGGCGTTTATTGTGAATTATTTTAGTTGCAGCACTAAATTTATCCCAAATATCTTCTCTATGTTCTTTACCAACTGGGCCAATGTCCTCTTTCCAAACTTTATGTAAAATTTGCAACTCTCTAAAAGCATGCATCACATCTTTATGTTGTGATAATTCTTCTGCTCTAGCTGCAATTTTTTGTTTTTCTTCTAAATTATGTTTGAAATCTAAATCACGTAAATCTCTATTTAAATGTAAAAAATCATAAAAACGTTCTACATGGTGATGGTAGGTGTTCCATACGGTATTGTATTTGTCACGAGGTATGGATCCGGCATCTCGCCATGATTTTTGAAGTTCTTTAAAGTGTTTGTATGTAGTATTGATGTCTTCTTCTATACTCAATAACCCTTTAATTTCTTCAATAATTTCGTTCCTTTTAGTAAGGTTGTTTTTAAAGCCTTGTTCTAAGTTGCTATAATAGGCATTGCGTAAGGTTTTATATTCACCATAAACTTTGTTGAATTTGTTTTTGGTGTTTGAGGTGTAGCTGAAGTCAATGATGTTTCCGCCACTTGCTAGAAATTCTTCTTTTTTAGTGTCAACTAATTCTGAGTATTTAGCATTAAACTCTTCTTTTAGCTGATTAAATTGTTTGCTTATAGCCTGAACTGGATGGTTTTTTACCAAGGAATCAAATTCTTCTACTAAAGTATCCATATCCATTGCATGGTAATCTTTAGATTCTATTTCATGCCTTTTTGAATTGTCCTGATCTTCTGCATCTTCTGCATTTTCATTCTCAATTTCTTGTAAGGCTTCGTCCTTTTGTGGTTGTGTTTCAACTGTAGGATTGATAGTTTCTTGTGTTCCTTCTGCTTCTTGCAGGTTATCCGTTTCTGACATAATAAACAATGTTTACGTGTTGTAGTTCTTAATTAGTTTCCAAATTTACTGGCGACTAAAATATTTTCAATCCGAAAGATACTAAAACATGAGAGAATTGCAAAAACATCTTTACAATAGCTTATCTGTTCCAGATGCTCCAGGATTTTTCGGCTTGTAATTCTAACATTTTTAAACCGTTAATAGTAACTGCTTCTTTGGTTTTTCCTTTTTTTAAAAAAGTTGTTTCTTCGGGGTTATAAATTAAATCATACAGTAAATGTTTGCTTGTAATTGCTTCATATGGAATATCCGGGCACTCATTAATGTTAGGGAATGTACCCAATGGAGTGCAGTTAATTATTAAATGATGTTCAGCAATAATATCGGAACTTAGCGAATTATAATTAAATTTTCCATGATCACTTCTAGATACAAATTGATACTGAATGTGTAACTTCTTCAAGGCAAAAGCTATTGCTTTTGACGCCCCTCCTGTACCGAGTATCAAAGCTTTTTTGTGATGCTTTTTTAAATAAGGAGCAAGTGATTTTCTAAAACCATATTCGTCGGTATTATATCCTTTTAATTTCCCTTTCTTAGTTACTCGAATAGTATTTACAGCGCCAATCCTTTTTGCTTTACTATTTAATTTGTCTAGGTAAGGGAAGATGGTCTCCTTGTATGGGATAGTGATGTTTAGTCCTTTTATATTTGAATTTTCTTTGAAAATATTTGGGAAGCTTTCAATTGAATTAAGGTCAAAGTTTTTGTAACTACAATCAAGAATACTTTCTTTATTAAATTTATTTGAAAAATACTTTTGAGAAAATGAATAAGAAATGTTTTTCCCAATTAAGCCAAACTGTTTATTTACGAGCTGTTTTCGTGTTCTCTTGTCCATACCATTCCAATATTACAATGATGCCTATTCCTAAACAAATATAACCAATAGCAATTAAGGTTTCTTGGTTGAAATCAGGAATAAAACGTTTGTAGGTTTCTATTATTTTATTGTTACTTGAATTTAATAAATATGCACCAGTGGTATCTGTTTTAAAAAGGGTGTTTTTCCAGGGCCAAACAACACCTAGTGAGCCAATAATAAAACCTTTGATAATTGCTATGGTTTGAGTCTTGTATTTTTTTAATAGGTGATTCATAGCGTGCGAAAATGTTACCATTCCGGTAACTGAGCCAATTGTAAATACAGCTAAAACTAAAAGCATCCTCATTCTTATAGGGTCGTCTAAAAAACTAAAGTCACCAGAAAATATATTTACAAAAGTGTTATACAGTGCATTTACGGAGTCAATTAAAAGTAAAACATAATTACCTAATAGTATTAAAATAAAAGATCCTGACAGGCCTGGAAGGGTCATTCCAGAAACGCTAATAACACCACAAATAAAAACAAACCATAGGGCATCGTTTTTCATTGCAGGATCTAAAAAACTAATTGATAAGCCTATAATAGCTCCAATAATTAAGTACGTGGTTAGTTGTAATGTCCATTTTTCAAACCTTTTGCTTATGGAGTATATTGAACCGATAATCATTCCGAAAAAAGTACTCCAAACATTTAGTTCGTAATGAACGAGTAAATAGTCAAGCAGTTTTGAAATGGTAAAAAAGCTAATTAGCATTCCAAAAATAATAGCTACTAAAAATGAGCCATTTATGTATCCGAAAAAAGCTTTGAACCTACCGTTAAATAATAATTTGAGCGCTGTTTTGTTAACGCGTTGTAAGGAGTATATAAATTCTTCATAAAAACCTGCAACTAATGCAACAATACCACCAGATACTCCGGGAACTTTATTAGCAGCCCCCATTGCAATACCGTTCAGTACGAGTAGAAAATAATCTAATGACTTTCTGCCTGCATTCATGTGTTTTTTTTAGAGCCTATTTTTTCCAGTAAGATGATACTAAAAAAACCGATAACCATTAAGAGTATTGCAAATCCTATTTGCGCATCTGATTGATACAATTCAGCGAATTTTTGAGGGGAAATACTTTGTTGTAAAACAGGAGTTTCTATTCCTTTAGAATCAATCCTAGTTGATAAGATTTCTTTCCAAGGCCATATTTTATTTAATGAGCCAATGATAAACCCTGTTAATATGGCTAAGGTTATGTTTTCATAATTTTTGAATAGCCATTTTAATAATTTACTAAAACTTAATAACCCAACAATTGCTCCAGCAACAAATATTAAAATGTTTTTGATGTCTAAGTCATCAAATGCAGTGCTTAAAGTTTTGTAAGCACCAAGTAAAACTAAGATAAAAGCTCCAGATATCCCTGGAAGTATCATTGCGCAAATTGCAATTGCAGCCGCTAGAAATAAAAAAAATGAGCTGTCATTATTTGCTAAAGAAGGGAGTGTTGTAATATAGTATGCTAAAAAAGAAGCTGCTAAAGCTGCTGTAATAGTGAGGGTGTTCCACTGCTTTATTTGTTTAGAGACATATAAAATACTTGCAAGAACTAATCCGAAAAAGAAGGACCAAATTAGAATTGGGTGGTATTCAAGTAAGTATTTTGCCAAGCGCATAAAGGAAACAAAACTGATGAAAATACCTATGAGTAAAGCTAGTAGGAAATTTCCGTTTACTTGTTTCCAAACGGCTTTAATACCGCCGTTTTTAAGTGTTTTAAATAAAGATAGATTCACTTCGCTAATTGAAGAAATTAACTCTTCATAAATTCCTGAAATAAATGCGATAGTTCCTCCGGAAACACCTGGGACTGCATCTGCAGCGCCCATTGCCATTCCTTTTAATGTTATAATAAAATAATCGGATAATTTTCTTTGCATGTTTTAATCCCAATAATGGGTTTTAATGTATTGCTCTGGTACGAACAAAAATGTTATAATTAATTTAATTGGTATAACCCCTGTATACTTACATAGAGGATACGGATTATTTAATTAATGTGCTGGTAAAACAAAGTTAGGTTATTTTAGATTACTTTCAGCTCAAAAAAAAAACGTTTTTTTTATGTGATGTTTTGTGTTGATTAAAACTAAAAGCGAACTGTTTTATACGTGTAAAACGGTTCGCTTTTTAAAATGAATTATAATATAGTTACTAATAGTTTTTTAAAATATCTTGTACTGATTGTCTTTGTTTGATTTCAGGAAATAATTCCTCAAGTATAATGATGTATTCTTTGTCACTCTTTAATCCGTTTACTAAATGGTATTGTCCTTTCTCTGTTTCATGTAAAGAGTAATATAGTCCAGCTAGTCGAAATTCAATTTCAGCGTCTTCCGGGTGGAATTCTAATCCTTGTAAAAGGCATTGTATTGCCGTATTGTTTTCGCCAAGGATTAATAAAATATCAGCTCTGTGATTCCATATTTCAACTTCGTAATTACCTAGCTCAGTTATTTTTTGATAACCGCGCTCAGCTTCCTCATAAAATTTCATGCGGAAGTTTATTTGTGCATACCGTTTCCAATATGAAATGTTTTGAGAATCAATATCAATTGCCTTGTTGATGTAATATAGAGCTTTGTGATAGTTTTTTAATTTATAGTAAAAATCAGTAATGGCTTCCCATCCTTTATCTAATAGTGGGTCTTCATGTACTGTTTTGTAATAATATTGAATTGCTAGTTCAGTATTGTTTAGTTTCTGGTAACAGTTCCCAATTCGTAAATATGCAAAAGAAGTTGGGTCATCAAATTCTATAGTAATTAAGTAGTTTTCAATAGCCTCATGGTATTGTTTTAACTCCTCTAATATTTTTCCTTTTTCAAAATAAGCACCTATAAAAGTATCGTCTGAAATGATTGCGAAATCAAAAGCAGCCAATGCTTTTTTGTAATCATTAGTATGCAAATATTGCTTTCCAAGCTGATGCCAAGCAACTTCTGAATATGGATTGTTATCCAAAAAGTCATTTATAAAAGTAATAGCTTCGTCCGGTTGTTCTAAAAAATCAAAACAATAAATAATGTTGTACAAAGCGGCATAATCTTGATCGTCTTCTAGTAAACATTTTTTATAAGCCTCTTTTGCAGCTTCAAAATTTTCTAGATATAAATACTCTATTCCAAGTAGGGAGTAAATATCTGCTTGTTCATTAGTAAAAGTTAGGGCTATATTTAATACCTCAATAGCTTTTTTATGCTGGTCTCTCTTGGAGTATATTGTAGCTTTTTGAATAAATATTTCTTCGTTGTTAGAGTCGATTAAAAATAATTTATCTAAAAGATTTTCAGCAATATCTAGTTTATCTTCAAATATATAAAGTTCTACTTTAAATAGACTTAATAGAATAGAAGAAGGGTGCTGTTCCAGCCCAATTTTAATTGCTTTTTTGGCAAGGGAAACTTTACCAATTTCTAAATAATGTTGAATGATGTTTTCAAATTCTACAGAATCGAAAAAGAAAACATTATTGGTCTTCAGCATTTTTTCAAACTTAGTAATCGAGAAGTTGTATTCTTCATCATGGCTTAATTGCATATCATCTTCATTTAGGTTACTACTAGCTATCGTATTATAAATGTACTGTAAAGTAGTGTTGATATAACGCGTTGGTAGTAGTACTTATTCACAACTTAATTAACAGGTTTTCTTCTTGAAAAGTAACTTCCTGTATATATCAAGTTACAACAATTAAGCCATTTAGCTATTGATCTTGTTTAAAACATCGAGGATGATGTTACAGCCTTCTATTATTTCAGCATTGGAAATGGTTAAAGGTGGGGTTATTCGTATTGCTTTTGGTTCAAACAACAGCCAAAAAAGGATTAGTCCTTTGTCTTGACAAGTTAAAATAACCTCGTTGCAAATATCAGCTGAGTCCACTAATAGTGCTAACATAAGGCCTTTACCGCGGATCTCTTTTATAAGTGGATGAACTAAATATTTGCGTATTAAAGCTTCTTTTTCCAAAGCTTCTTGGATTAGTGTAGTTTCTGTTATTTCTTGAAGTGTAGCTAATGCTGCTGCTGCTATGACAGGATGTCCGCCAAATGTAGTTATATGTCCTAATTTTGGTTTGTCTTGCAATAATGTCATTAATTTTGTTGATGCGGAAAAAGCGCCAACAGGCATTCCGCCTCCCATACCTTTTCCCATAACAAGAATATCTGGTATGCACTTATAGTTTTCAAAGCCAAATAATTTACCTGTACGCCCGAAACCTGATTGTATTTCGTCTAAAATTAATAAAGCGCCAACTTTTGTACAACGTTGTTTTACAAGTTGTAAGTAGTTGTTTTTGGGTTCGATAAACCCTGCGCCACCTTGTATTGTCTCTAAAACTACAGCGGCAGTTTTAGACGTTATTTTTGAAATATCGTCTAAATTATTGAATTCAATAAAACTAATGCCAGGTAATAAAGGTCTAAAGGCTTGTTTGCGTTCTTCAAAACCCAATAAACTCATTGCACCTTGAGTGTTTCCGTGATATGCGTTTTTCGCTGCTATAATTTCACTTCGCCCTGTGGCTCTTTTGGCAAGTTTCATTGCGCCTTCAATAGCTTCCGTTCCAGAGTTTACTAAGTATACTTTTTCTAATGATTTTGGTAATTTGTCTGCTAATAATTTAGCAAGTTTTACAGCGGGTTCTTGTATGTATTCACCATAAACCATAACGTGTAAATATTTGTCAACTTGGTTTTTGATAGCGTTTACTACTCTTGGGTGTTGATGTCCTAATGTACAGGCGGAAACTCCCGCAACAAAATCTAAATATTTTTTCTCCTGAACGTCATAAATATAACTTCCTTCTGCACGAGATATTTCAAGTGCTAATGGATGAGGAGATGTTTGTGCTTGGTGCTTAAAAAACTCTTTTTTCATGAGAGGGTTTATTTGAAAGTTTTGTTCTTTCTACGAATTTTCTTTTTCATTTGAAGCTCCTTTTTTGAAAGTTTAGGGGTAAGAGTTCTGGTTTTTTTAGAGCCAAGCATTTCTTTTTTTACTGGAGCCTGCTTTTTAGTACTAACACCACGTAAGGTTTCTTCATCACTGTCTTCCAAAACACGATCTTCTAAGCCTTGTATTTTTGGTAGAATAAGTGGTGGATCATCTTTGAATAGGTCATCAACAGAAAGGATGCGTTCATCTCCTCTCCAGTTGAACCCTCTAAGTTCTCGCGCGTTTTTTGGGTACATTGAATCAGGAGTCAATTCTCCTTCTGGATTTCCAATATTGGTAACTTCTTCAATTTGATTGTCGATTAGTTTTAAGTTAATACTTCCGCTAATTCGTTTGTCAATACCAATCATTTCTCCGTTTTCCTGTCTGGCGTAAAAAATATATTCGGCATTTTTATTAATGTCAATGTTGTACAATTGATTGTCGTCATTAAATAAGCCAATCAATTCCTTGCCTTTACATTGGTTGTAGCCACTAATAGAATCTTTATTTACTAAAAAGGTGTTATAAAACACTTTAAGTGAGTCAAGTTTGTTGGTTTTTAAGTTGTTTAGTAACTGAATAGTATCGCCTGTAATTTGGCTATCTCCTGACCAAAGAACAGGTTTTCGGATCATTTTTGTAATCCCTCTTTTTTGGTTAATATAAATAGAATCACATTTTCCGTTCATATCCAGTTTGTACAACTTCGCATTTTTATAGGCTCTAATAATTCTATTATCAGGTTTTCCGGTAACCATTAAAGTGTCAGCGTGGATATAAATAGAATCGTTTTGTTGTAATGATTTTACTAAAGTTCTTTTTGTAATAAAAACGGAATCTTTCTCTTTAAAAATCTCTGCATAATGTCCAGTTATAATACTATGATTTACAGTATCGGTTACTTTAATATTGTTTGTAGCTGAAGCGAAATGTTTTTTCTGATTAAAGTACATGCTATCACCTTCAAAAATTCTATTGTTATAATATATTTTTGAATTCTTAACGAAGTAGCCTAAATCGGCATTTGTGTCATAATACCCGCGTTCACAATAAATAGTGCTTCCTTGGTGTTTAATTACCGACTTTCCGTACATGTAAGCAATTCCTGAATTGGAATAAAAATCCAATTGACTTGAATTTAGCGTGTACTTTGGGTTTTTAATATCAACATCACCAATGAACTGGTATTTTTGATTCTTCATAAAGTACTTACCAATAGAGCTGTTAATTACATTTTGTTCATGATTAACGACTCCTCCTGTTTTGTAATAGGCTAGTTGTTTTATTTTATCAAAATATAAGGTATCTGTGCGTAATGTTGACTTAGGTTCAGTTAATACTACATCACCTGCAGTAAAGGCAAGTTGTGTTTTACCACTATAGTTGGCTACTTTACTTGTTAATTGAATTGTATCGCCTTGTTTGATAATAACTTTACCGAATGCAGAAATAGAATCTTCTTTTTTGTAATGATATGCTTTGTCACACCACATTTCAATTCCGTCATGCTCAATATAAATTTGTTTTTTACTATTTCTGGTTAAAATAGTAGCTCCAGGAAATCCCGCTTCGTTAATATCATAGTAAGGAGCGGTGACTCTAATTTTTTTTTTCTCTTGAGAAAAGGAAAGCATGCAGTTTATGCAAAACAATAAGAGTGTATATGTAGAAAAGTTTAATTTCAAAGTAAATAATTTTATACTTCAAAAATAGCTAAAAAACTTATGATGCAGTTTCTTTTGTGAGGATTTTAGTATAAGAGTGTCTTTTGGAGAGAAATAAATTCGAAAACATATTGTTTTCACGCTAATATACACTTGGTATTGTATTCTAGTTATCAGTTATTTTAACAGAAAAAAAGAGCTAAGCTCTTTTTTTCTGTTAAAATCTAAAATCTAAAATCTAAAATCTAAAATCTAAAATCTAAAATCTAAAATCTAAAATCTAAAATCTAAAATCTAAAATCTAAAATGGTTACCCTTTCATCCAAGCATTTCTAAGTATAACACGTTTGTCAGTTGCGGGTAAATCGTCCGGAGCTAACGTATGTGTTTTTCCCATTGGTTCGATTACTTTTCCTTCTAAAGTAATTTCTTTTCCTTCTCTTTTAATAACCATTTTTATGTTATCTCCAGGAGTCCATGCAAATGATGCTCCAACTAAAGCTTGTATGTTAGTTAAGTTGTAATCAGTGCCGTTAATAGAAACTAATCTGTCATTTGGCTTAACGCCTAATGTAGTTAGGAATGAATTTGTGTCTTCTAAGAAAAACACTTCTTTTGTTTTTTGATCAGCAGATATGTATGGTGTTCTCATGTCTTTTAGTAAGTAACCTGTTTTGGTTTCTTTACTTTGCATGCTTAACCCTAATTTTTTGAAAAACTGAGTGTAATCAATTGGGGTTTCACCAACAACATGAGTGTTTATAAATGTTCTAACTTCAGGATATGTAATAGCAGTGATATCATCGAATAAAACAGCGTCAATAAATGGTTTGTCAACACCGTATTTAGCTGATAAATCCTTCATCATGTCTAAAATACCGTGCTCACCATTACTTTTTTCTCTAATTATTAAATCAATACACATACCAATTAATGCTCCTTTTTCGTACACATTAGCATAGTTTGGTTTGTATGGTTCGTCTAAAATGTTTTTACTCATTTTAGTGAAAGACATTTCGTCGTTGTAACGTTTTGCTCCGCTTATTTTCCCTAGTATTCTTTCGTAAAATTCATATTCATCAACCAAACCTTGGTTTACCTGAAAAAGGTTGGCGAAGTATTCAGTTACTCCTTCATACATCCATAAGTGTTCTGACATTTTAGGGGCGTTATAATCAAAATTATGAACCTCTTCAGAATGTACGCTTAAAGGTGTTAATATGTGGAAAAATTCATGAGAAACAACATCTTTCATTGATTCAGCTAATGCTTGTGCTGGCATCATTTCAGGAAAAACTACTGTAGTTGAAGTATGGTGTTCCAAAGCTCCAAATCCTTTTGCGTCATTCTGCATAGTTGACATGTATAATATAATGCAATATTTTTTAGTAACATCTACATTTCCTAAAAAAGCTTTTTGAGCAAGCATCATTTTCTCCATTTCATCTTTTAAATCAGCTGCCTTCAATGTGTTGCTAGGTGAGTAAACACTTAAAAGTATTTCCATGTTTCCAATTTTAAATGTAGCGTTGTTTTCTGGAGCGTACATTATAGGATTGTCAGTAACTTCAAAATATCTTTTTGCTAAATAAGTATCCTTATCCGCTGCCATATTTACGTCTGTTAAAGCAGTATTTCCAATAAGATTACTCGGGTGAGCAATATGTATAGCGTAAGGAAGATCCTGATGGTTATTAAAGTAGCCAACAAAACCGTGAAGATTTAGCATAAAGTTTTTCCCCGCTAATATATTTGTTCCTGCAGGAGAAAACACATCGTGAGTATCTTCAGTATCATAGGTGTCGTTTACTAAATAAGTGATTTTTGCAATAGTCTTGGCATTGTCAATTTTCCAAGAATTATCATCAGTATGTGTAACGGTTAATTCATTTCCGTTTGCATCTAAAGCTTTTAAGTTTTCGATGTATTTACCATAGTTGTCCGTAGAATATGTTCCGGGTACGGTTTTAGGAATGTGAAATGTAGCAGTTGCAGTAGTGAAACGAATAGGGGTTATTTCTACTTTAACTTTGTCATTCTCCACATTGATTAAATCAATGTTAACAGTGGTAACTGTAGCGGTTTTACTAGCTGCGGCAGAAGTTGTTTTCTGTGTTTTACAAGCCACTAAAAAAGATAGTGATAATATAGCAAGGCTAATTTTTCTCATTTTGGATGTTTTAATTTTAAGTATAAGACTACTGATTAGCTAAGTTGTTACATTATTGATAAGCTTTTTTTTATAAAAGACGATATGTGAACCTTAGTATAGAGAAATAATAGAGAAATACTGTGATTTGTTTTTTTAAAGTATATTTATCGAAAATTCAATTGATTCAATGAAGTTATCAGTAGTAATTGTAAATTATAATGTGCGTTACTTTTTAGAATTATGTTTAAAAAGTGTTAAAGCAGCAACTACTTTAATTGATGCTGAAATAATAGTTGTAGATAATAATTCCGCTGATGAAAGTTGTGAAATGATAAAGGAGTTATTTCCTAATGTTTGCTTATTAGAAAATAAAGAGAATTTTGGTTTTTCTAAAGCAAACAATCAAGGAGTTGCAGTTGCAAAAGGGGAATATGTATGTATCTTAAATCCTGATACGGTGGTTGCAGAAGATACTTTTATTAAGCTACTTGGTTTTTCAGATTCAATCACTAATACCGGAATAGTTAGTTGTAAATTAATAGACGGTGCAGGTAGTTTTCTTCCAGAAAGTAAGCGAAACATACCAACACGGTTTATTGCAATTAAAAAACTCATTGGGTTGTCAAAGGAGTATTATGTTTCCACCGTAAAAGATGATGAAGTAGGAAAAACACCAATTTTTGTAGGGGCTTTTATGTTGCTTGAAAAGAAGATTTATGCAGAGGTAGGTGGTTTTGATGAGCGTTACTTTATGTATGGTGAAGATATTGATTTGTCCTATAGTGTTTTAAATGCTGGATATGATAATTATTATTACGGAAAAACTACTGTAATTCATTATAAAGGAGAAAGTACTTTAAAGGACGCCGTGTATGCTAAACGATTTTATGGTGCAATGAAATTGTTTTATAAGAAGAATTTTAAGTCTAATTTACTGTTTGATATTGCTGTAAACTTAGGGGTGAAGATAATTCCTCTGTTAAAATCGGTTTTAAAAGAAGGAAAACTTGAATTCAGAGCTGAATTAGAGCTTGATACCGCAGATTTATCTTTCAAAGAGATTATTAAGTTATTTGAAAAACAAGCCTACTATTATAAAATACATCCTAAAAACACGAACTTTACTATAGGGAGTAAGTGTTCAAAGAGTAAAGGAGAAATTCTTATCAGAGCGTAACTTTGTTGCTTAAATCCTAACTTTTTCTGTTTTTATTTATTAAATTCGCAGACTGAAATTAACATTTCACTTATATTTTAAGAATATGGCAAAGTTTGAATTAAAACTTCCTAAAATGGGAGAAAGTGTTGCAGAAGCAACCATAACATCTTGGTTAAAAGAAGTTGGTGATACCATTGATATGGATGAGCCAGTTTTAGAAATAGCAACCGATAAAGTAGATTCTGAAGTACCATCTGAAGTAGATGGTGTTGTAGTTGAAATTCTTTTTAATGTAGATGATGTTGTTGCTGTAGGTCAAACAATAGCAATTATAGAAACTGAAGGAGAAGGAAGTGTAACTACTGATGCTCCTAAGCAAAATGTAGCTCCTGCTGAGGTTGCGGCAATAGAAAAAACAATTGTAGCAGCTAAGGATGTAGTTACAGCAGTAACTGATTATTCTGATTCAGAAAAGTTTTATTCTCCATTAGTGAAAAATATTGCTAAGGAAGAAGGGGTTTCACTTGCCGAATTAGAAGCAATACAAGGATCAGGAAAAGAAGGTAGAGTTACTAAAAATGATATGTTAGCATATCTTAAAGATAGAGCAAACAAACCTGTAGTAACTCCAAGTGCTCCAAAAGCAGCAGCTCCTGTAAAAGCGGCAGCGCCAAAAGCACCTATTAAAACTAAAGTTACTTTACAACAAGGTGATGAAGTTATAGCAATGACTAGAATGCGTAAGCTTATTTCTGGACATATGATGAATTCAGTGCATACCTCTGCTCATGTGCAGTCTTTTGTAGAGTGTGATGTTACTAATATATGGAATTGGAGAGCGAAAGTTAAAGATGCATTCTTGAAAAGAGAAGGTGAAAAGTTAACTTTTACGCCAATATTTATGGAAGCGGTAGCTCATGCGTTAAAGAAATATCCAGGAATGAATGTTTCAGTTGATGGTGATAATATAATTCAACGTAAAAATATTAACTTAGGAATGGCTGCGGCATTACCTGATGGGAATTTAATTGTGCCAGTAATTAAAAATGCTGACCAGTTAAATTTAGTTGGAATGGCGAAAGCTGTAAATAGCTTAGCAGTCAAAGCGCGTACAGGTAAACTAAGTCCTGATGATATCCAAGGAGGAACATATACTGTAACCAATGTTGGTAATTTCGGTAGTATTATGGGGACGCCAATTATCAATCAACCTGAAGTGGGTATTTTGGCATTAGGTTCTATACGTAAAACACCTTCGGTTATTGAAACTCCAGATGGAGATTTTATAGGTATTAGAATGAAAATGTTTTTATCTCACTCCTATGACCATAGAGTTGTTGATGGAGCTTTAGGAGGTATGTTTGCTAAATGTGTAGCAGATTATCTTGAGGCTTGGGATGTAAATAGAGATTTTTAAATCACAAACGGACTTTCTTATATAAAAAGAAGCGCACTTATTAAGTGCGCTTCTTTTTTGTTTTATTTTTTAGCCGTTGTTGATATAAGTATAGTTCTAATCGCGTATCAAAATACAACTCATATTTTAGTATTAATCCAGTATTACTTCTTTTTGTGAGTGTTGTTAATAATAGGGTATCATTTGGATTTATTGTTTTGTGAATAGGAGCAAATGTTTTTCTTCTAAATCCAGTTCCTTCTAATTGGACTAATATTTTTTTGGTATTTTGAGTGTGATTCACAGCGAATAACTTGATCTGGTGTTTTGTTTTTTTTTGAATTATAGTAATTGAATCTGACTTTTGACCAAAACTTAATTGACAACAAAAGGTCAATAATAAAAGGAATAATATTTTTTCCATTATATGATTATTTAGGTGAAAAACACTCGCGTTACAATAGTAATTGTGCTAATGTTTCATCAGAAGTAGTATATAATCAAGTGTAAATAGGTAGTAAGGACTTACTAAAGATAATGTTTTTTTGAGTATTATCTACTAAAATACATTGTATATTTGTGAGTAAATAAGTGTATTAATGGAATTAAAATTGCATAAACCTATTTGTTTTTTCGATTTAGAAACAACAGGTATTCAGGTGTCAAAGGATAGAATTGTAGAGATATCTATATTAAAAGTATTTCCAAACGGAAATAAGGAAAGTAAAACATGGTTGGTGAATCCTGAAATGAAAATCCCTGCAGAAACGACTGCTATCCATGGGATTTCAGATGAAAAAGTAGCCAATGAGCCTACTTTTAAGGAATTGGCGCCAATTGTATATCAAATGATTAAAGATTCTGATTTAGCAGGATTTAATTCTGATCGTTTTGATATTCCTTTACTAGCCGAAGAAATGTTGCGAGCGGAAATCGATTTTGATATGAAAAATACGGTAACTGTAGATGTACAGACTATTTTTCATAAAAAAGAACAGCGTACGTTAAGTGCAGGGTATAAATTCTATTGTGATAAAGAACTTGAAGGAGCACATTCTGCAGCAATTGATACCAATGCAACTTATGAAATATTATTAGCGCAATTGGAGCGTTATCCTGATTTGGATAATACTATAAAAGAATTAAGTGAGTTTAGTACCCGTAAAAAAAGTGTAGATTTTGCAGGATTCATGGTGTTTAATAAGGAGGGTAAAGAAGCTTTTAGTTTTGGAAAACACAAAGGAAGGTTAGTAGAAGATGTGTTACAATCAGAACCTGGGTATTATAACTGGATTCAAAATGCCGATTTCCCATTATATACTAAAAAAGTATTAACAGCAATCAAATTGCGCCAATTGACAAATAAGTTTTAGTAAATGAAGGTAATTTGTATAGGTAGGAATTATACCGATCATATTGAAGAGTTGAAAAACGATAGACCAACCGAACCAGTAGTTTTTTTAAAGCCAGACACGGCAATATTATTAAAAAAGCAACCTTTCTTTATACCTGATTTTAGTGATGACGTACATCATGAAGTTGAGGTTTTAGTAAAAATTGATCGAATAGGGAAGTACATAAACGCTAAATTTTCTCATAAATATTATAGCCAAATTGGGTTGGGTATTGATTTTACCGCAAGAGATTTACAAGCTAAACTAAAAGCGAAAGGATTGCCTTGGGAAAAAGCCAAGAGTTTTGATGGCGCAGCGGTAATAGGAAACTGGGTTGATAAAAGTAAATTTGAATCTATGGATACACTTCGTTTTTGTTTGGAGAAAAATGGAGAGAAAGTTCAAGTAGGGAACACAGCTAATATGTTGTGGAAAATAGATGAAATTATAGCATATGTGTCTCAATATTTTACATTGAAAATTGGAGACATTATTTTTACAGGAACTCCATCAGGAGTTGGAAGAGTTGTAGCCAATGATAATTTGGATGGTTTTTTAGAGGGCGAAAAATTATTTTCAATACGCGTTAAATAAACCGTATTGATTTTAAGTTCAGTTTGTAAGATTTTTTTAATGGGGAGAAAAATAATAATAGAATGGAAGTAAATTATAAATTAGATAAAGTTAGAGAATTAGCATCTGGTGATGAAGATTTTGTAGCTGCTATTGCAGTCGCTTTTTTAGAAGAAGTTCCTGTAGCAGTTGCTCAGATTAATGAAGGGTTGAGTAGTGAAAATTATGTTCAAGTTTATCAGAATGCACATAAAATAAAACCAACAATTCAAATGTTTGACATTGCAATTTTAGAAGATGTTATAGCGCTTCAAGATTGGGGGGAATCAGAAAAGGAGAACGAGAATATGTTTGATATACAAGAGCGATTCAACGCAGTTATTAATACAGTTGTTTTAGAAATTAAATCAGATTTTAATTTATAGGTAGTGTATTGGACTTAAAAATTATTACCAATGAAAGCAGAAATTATAACCATTGGAGATGAAATTCTCATTGGACAAATAGTTGATACTAATTCAGTATTTATAGCTACGGAATTAAATAAAATAGGAATTCAGGTACATCAAATATCTTCTATTCAGGATGAAAAAAAACATATTCTCACAGCGTTAAAAGAAGCAGAATCTAGGGCTGATGTTATAATTATTACAGGTGGATTAGGCCCTACTAAAGATGATATTACTAAGCACACTTTGTGTGAATATTTTGATGATGTTTTAGTGCAAAATGATGATGTTTTAGCGAATGTAACAGAATTATTTAAAAATAGCGAGTATAAAATTTTAACAAAAACAAATGTACAGCAAGCATTAGTACCTTCAGAAGCAGTTGTATTGCATAACGAAAACGGAACTGCTCCAGGAATGTATTTTAAGAAAGGAGAAAAATCTTTTATTTCTTTACCAGGTGTTCCTTATGAAATGGAAGCCTTAATAAAGGATGTAGTAATCCCCAAATTGGTTTCGGAATATGATACACCACACATTTATCATAAAACAATTGTAACTGAAGGGGTTGCTGAAAGTATTTTAGCAGATCAAATTTCTGATTGGGAAGATGCTTTGCCGGAATTTATAAAACTTGCTTATTTGCCAAGTTTAGGAGTTGTAAAGCTACGTTTGTCCGCTACAGGAAGTGACAAAGTGAAAGTTGAAGCAGCAGTATCAAAGCAAATTGAAGCTTTGTTACTTCAAATAAATACTGTGGTAATAGGTTTTGATGAAGACTCTCCAGAAATAGCAATAACTAATTTACTGATTGATAAAAAACTTACTCTAGCTGTAGCGGAAAGTTGTACAGGTGGTTTGATAGCATCAAGTATTACGCAAAATGAAGGTGTATCTGCTTTTTTTAAAGGGGCAGTAGTTTCGTATCATACCCAATCAAAAACTGATGTGTTAAATGTGAGTAGGGAAATAATTGAGGAAAATTCAGTAGTTAGTGCAGCGGTTGCAGAAGCGATGGTCTTGTCAGTTAAGAATAAGTTTGATGTTGATTATGCAATAGCAACAACAGGAAATGCTGGGCCTAAAAAAGGAGATTCGAATGCTGAAATAGGAGTTGTTTTTATCGCAATAGCAACTCCAGATAAAGTTATAGTTGAAGAATTTAATTTTGGAAAAAACAGATTTAAAGTAATTCAGCGCGCAAAAAACAAAGCATTACAATTGCTTCGGAAAACAATATTAAACGCTAAGTAGCAGTATTTGTAGCTGTTACCTCCTTTGAATAGGAGTGATGAAAATATAAATTAAAAATAGTTGAAATAATTTAAGTAAATCCTTGGTGTAATAGATGAAAAGCTCTAAATTTGCACCTCGTTTAGAAATAACTAAAGAAAGTAGAGATGTCAAGAATTTGTGAACTTACTGGGAAAAAAGCAATGGTTGGAAACAACGTTTCTCATGCAATGAATAGAACCAAACGTAAATTCCATGCGAATTTATTGAAAAAACGTTTTTATATTCCAGAAGAGGATAAGTGGGTTACATTAAAAGTTTCTGCTGCGGCATTGAAAACTATTAATAAAAAAGGAATTGCTGCAGTAATCAAAGATGCTAGAGCAAAAGGATTTTTAAACAAATAAGAATAGTTTAAAAGACAAGAGAAATGGCAAAGAAAGGTAACAGAGTACAAGTAATTTTAGAATGTACAGAACATAAAGCTTCGGGTCAAGCTGGAACTTCAAGATACATTACAACAAAAAATAAAAAGAACACTCCTGATAGATTAGAGATAAAGAAATTTAACTCAATCTTGAAGAAAATGACTGTTCATAAAGAAATTAAATAAGTTTAGTTATGGCAAAGAAATCAGTAGCAACGTTACAGACAGGGTCTAAAAGATTGACTAAAGCAGTAAAAATGGTAAAATCTCCAAAATCAGGAGCTTACACATTTGTAGAAGCTGTTATGCAACCAGAATTAGTAAAAGACTGGTTAGCAAAAAAGTAATTTTTTAGTTATACAATAAAAAGTATTACGAGCTACTTTCTAATTAAATTAGAGAGTAGCTTTTCGTATTTACATGACAATATTTCATGTTGTCATTTTTTGGATATCATTTTGCTATCCTTAAGTTGTATCTATTAAATTCAAGATACTCATAAATAAGTTGAATCAAAAAATAATGATTTAACATGAAGTCTTTGAATTTTAATTGATATGAATCTCCTTGAATATTAAATTAAAGGAATTAAGCGATAAATAATAAGTATGAGTTTTTTTAAAAGAATATTTTCTAAAGAAAAAAAAGAAACCCTAGACAAGGGCCTTGAAAAATCTAAATCTTCTTTTCTTTCAAAATTAAGTAAGGTAGTTGCTGGGAAATCTAAAGTAGATGATGATGTTTTAGACAACTTGGAAGAAATTTTAGTGTCTAGTGATGTTGGGGTAAATACTACTTTGAAAATTATAACACGTATTGAAGAACGTGTGTCTAAAGACAAGTATTTAGGTACCGATGAATTGAATGGAATTTTAAAAGAGGAAATTGCATCATTATTATCAGAAACAAATTCAGGAGAAGAAACTGAATATACTATTCCGGCTACTAAAAAGCCATATGTATTAATGGTTGTTGGTGTTAATGGGGTTGGTAAAACAACTACTATAGGGAAATTAGCATATCAGTTTAAAAAGCAAGGGTTAAATGTTGTTCTTGGTGCGGCCGATACTTTTAGGGCAGCAGCAATTGATCAATTACAAGTTTGGGCGGATAGAGTTGATGTTCCTTTGGTAAAACAAGCTATGGGAAGTGATCCAGCTTCTGTTGCTTTTGATACTTTAGAATCAGGAGTAGCTCAAAATGCAGATGTTATTATTATTGACACCGCTGGTAGATTACACAATAAGGTTAATTTAATGAATGAATTAACTAAGATTAAAAGAGTAATGCAAAAAGTTGTAGGAGATGCTCCTCATGATGTATTATTAGTTTTAGACGGGTCAACAGGTCAAAATGCTTTTGAGCAAGCAAAACAGTTTACAACGGCTACTAACGTAACTTCATTAGCAGTTACCAAATTAGACGGTACAGCAAAAGGAGGAGTTGTTATTGGAATTTCAGATCAGTTTAAAATACCGGTAAAATATATTGGAGTGGGAGAAGGTATTGAAGATCTACAAGTGTTTAATAAATATGAATTTGTAGATTCGTTTTTTAAATAAAATCTCTTTTATAAGAACAAAAAAGTGAGATTCCTTCATAGTGGGAATCTCACTTTTTTGTTGCTATTGATTTTAGAAAATCTATGATAAAGTTTTTTTAAGCTTTATCGCATTCCAATTATTATTTACATTTATCTGTCTTGTCGGTTCCAATCTATAATCTCCAAGAAAATCCCAATCAAATTCAATATGTAAATTGGCCAATTCTTTTTTTGTAGTACCAATAGGATAAACAATCCATAAAACAGCCGTATCGAGTAACCTTGGGAATAAAGTGAGCATTTGATTTGTAAAACTATCATTTGTGCGTACAAAAACTAAAGCACAATTAACACAAGATGTATGTAGTAAAGACTCCGAATATTTATCTGAATTAAATTCATCACAAAACACAGAAGGTTTATTTAAAACATAAACCTCGTCAAATTTTTGAAGTTGTAATTTTTGTGTGAGTATGGACATATTATAAAGATACGAAAAAATATGGAGAAGCAGTTTGTAGTATGGTATAGCTTTTGATTTATATAAAGCGTATTGAGTATGAAGGGATTAGAGTAAAATGTAATTCTAAAGATAATATCAATACTTCAAATGCATAAAACTGAAAAGGCACTTTGTAAGAAGTGACTTTTTTAGCTTAAAATAAGGTGATTCGGTTATAATTTTAGTTTATTGAATTTGTTGTCAATAGGTGTTTTGTAAATTATAGTAGGTTTAGTTGCTAAATATAACGAAAAATAAATAGAAATAGTATAAAGCAAAAAGCTCTCAATTAAGTTGAGAGCTTTTATAATTAATCAGGCTATGCCTGTTATTTGATCATTTCGTAACTACGAGCAATAAAGTTTGTTAATTCCTCACCAGTTAATAATCCTTGTGATAAACGTGCTAAATCTAAACTTTGTTTGATTAAAGTTTCTTTTTTAGCAGTGTCTTTTTCGTTTAGGATATCAGAAACTAACTCATGGTTTGAGTTTACAATAAGGTTATACATTTCCGGGAAGTTACCAAACATTCCGTTTCCACCAGATTGTTGCATCTCTTTCATACGACGCATAAATTCTGGTTGTGTAATCATAAACGGAGTAGCATCCGAAGCCATAGCTTCTAGTTGTACAGTATATTTCTCTTTAGGAACTACAGTTTCTAAAACTGTTTTTAAAGTTTCTTTTTCTTCGTCAGATAACTTAGAAATTTGTTCTTCATCTTTATTGATTAGCTTGTCGATATGATCGCCATCAACACGAGCAAAAGTAACATTCTCTTTTTCAGCTTCTAATTTTTGAATTAGGTGCGATACAATTGGAGAATCTAATAACACAACTTTATATCCTTTGTCCTCAGCAGCTTTAATATAGCTGTGTTGCTCATCTTTGTTTGATGTGTACAATACAACAGTTTTACCGTCTTTATCAGTTTGAGTATCTTTTATTTCGGTAGTTAGCTCTTCAAAAGTAAAGTATTTACCATCGGTAGTTGGGTATAAAGCAAATTTATCAGCTTTACTGAAAAACTTAGGCTCTGATAACATACCGTACTCAATAACGATTTTAATATCATTCCATTTAGCTTCAAAACTTTCTCTATCGTTTTTGTATAAAGAACTTAATTTATCACCTACTTTTTTAGTAATGTACGAAGCAATTTTCTTTACATTACCATCTGCTTGTAAATAACTACGCGATACGTTTAACGGAATATCTGGTGAGTCAATTACACCACGTAACATGGTTAAAAATTCAGGAACAATTCCTTCCACATTATCAGTTACGAAAACTTGGTTTTGGTACAATTGAATTCTGTCTTTTTGTGAAGCGATGTCATTTGTCATCTTAGGGAAGTATAATATTCCAGTAAGATTAAATGGGTAATCAACATTTAAGTGAATGTTGAATAATGGCTCCTCAAATTGAGCAGGATATAACTCTTGGTAAAATCCTTTGTAATCCTCAGCTTCTAATTCTGATGGTTGCTTTGTCCATGCTGGATTAGGATTATTGATAATATTGTCAACAGTTATTGTTTCAGGTTTTGCATCGTCAGCAGCTCCTTCAGGTAAAGGTAATGTTTCTTCTTTAGTTCCGAACTTAATCGAAACAGGCATGAACTTGTTGTATTTTAATAACAAACCAGATATTTTCTGATCGTCTAAAAACTCTAAAGAATCTTCAGCAATATGCAAAATAATTTCTGTTCCTCTATCTGTTTTGTCATGTGCTTCCAAAGTAAATTCAGGAGAACCATCACAAGTCCAATGTGCAGCAGGAGCGTCTTTATGACTTTTTGTAATTAATTCTACTTTTTCAGCAACCATAAAGGCAGAATAGAATCCTAAACCAAAGTGACCGATAATTCCAGAATCTTCAACTTTTTCTTTGTATTGCTCTAAAAATTCATTTGCTCCAGAGAATGCAATTTGGTTGATGTACTTTTCAACTTCATCAGAAGTCATCCCTAAGCCTTGATCGATAATATGGATTTTTTTTCCTTCTTTATCAATTTTAACTTCAATTACAGGAGTTCCGTAATCAGCTTTCGATTCACCAATTTGAGTAAGGTGCTTTAATTTTAAAGTAGCATCCGTTGCATTTGAAATTAATTCTCTTAAAAAGATTTCATGATCAGAGTATAAAAACTTTTTGATTAATGGGAAGATATTATCTACCGATACATTAATATTTCCTTTAGCCATAATTTTAATTTTTTATCATTCCCTTAAAAAAGGGAACAGTTTATTGTTTAATGTCAGTATGAGCTTGTCGAAGACTATTTCTAAGAAATCACTTCGATAGGTTTAGCGTGACAATGATTTTGTTTTCTGTTAGTACAATAGTCAAATAGAATACCAATGTAGTTGTGGTGTCAAGATGGCAGAGATGTAGATTTAAGATTTATGAGTAGTGATTTTTGATTGATGAAGTATAAAAGTAAAAAATAATGAATCACCTGTCATTTCGAAGAAGGAACGACTGAGGAATCGCATTAAGGTAAGCATGTGAGAGTACGTTGTCATTTCGATAGGGTGTTTTTTTTAAAACAAGTGGTAATAATTACGAATCTAGCGTCAATTCGAATGATTTCATGATGAATTCTGTTTTGAATTTATAAGGAAATTGTATCGAGAACAGCGATTTTAATGAATTACGTAAATGATGGAATCAACGACTGAGAATTCGCATTAGAGTAAGTACATGATTGTGTAATGCTCAGCATGTGATTTCTCTCTTTGGTCGAAATGGAGGGGCGTTATGAGAGAAGTAATTCCAGGTTATTACGAGCGTAGTGATACAAGCTGTTTTTTATTTTTCGGTTTACTAACAAACAAATGTATCTAGGTTGCCCTTCGGTTATAATTATTGTAATTTTGCACTTCAGAAAAACAAAATATGTACAATTCAAAAATAATAGGTTTAGGGAAATATGTTCCTGAAAATATAGTAACGAATCATGATTTATCAAAAATCATAGATACAAATGACGATTGGATAACGGAGCGTACAGGGATTAAGGAACGCCGATGGGTAAAGTCTGAAAGTAAGGAAACTACGTTTACGATGGGGCTTGAAGCAGCTAAACAGGCTATTGAGCGTTCAGGATTGGATAAAGACGATATTGATTTTATTGTTTTTGCAACCCTAAGTCCTGATTATTTTTTCCCTGGTTGTGGAGTACAAGTTCAAGAAGCTTTAGGAATAAAAACTATTGGAGCTTTGGATGTGCGTAACCAATGTTCTGGTTTTATATATGCTATATCTGTTGCTGATCAGTTTATAAAAACTGGGATGTATAAAAATATTTTAGTAATAGGTTCAGAACTTCAATCTAAAGGAATAGATATATCTACAAGAGGTAGAAGTGTATCTGTAATATTTGGTGATGGAGCAGGAGCGGCAATACTAAGTCGTGAAGAGGATAATTCAAAAGGAATTCTTTCCACACACTTACATTCGGAAGGGAAGCATGCTTTAGAATTGGCTTTAGATGCACCAGGAATGGGTGGACGTTGGATAACTGATATTATAGACGATAATAACCCAGATGATTTAAGTTATTACCCATACATGAATGGGCAGTTTGTATTTAAAAATGCAGTAGTTCGTTTTTCAGAAGTAATTATAGAAGGTTTAGCGAAAAATAATTTAGATGCCGATGCTATTGATATGTTAATTCCGCATCAAGCAAACTTGCGTATCGCTCAGTTTATTCAAAAGAAATTCGCATTACGTGATGATCAAGTATTTAACAATATTCAGAAATACGGAAATACTACAGCAGCTTCTATTCCAATTGCATTGTGTGAAGCATGGGAACAAGGAAAAGTAAAAGAAGGTGATACCGTTGTATTAGCTGCTTTTGGAAGTGGATTTACTTGGGGAAGTGCTATTATAAAGTGGTGATTTATTGGTCTAAGGTAAAATTGTTTTAGCGTAAGTATGATTTGTTATATTGAGCTTGTTGAAATATTTTAGGTATTGAAAACTAACAAAACTTCGATACTTCGTCTGCGCTCAGTACATTTTGACATTGTAAAAAGGAATACTGTCATAAGCGGATAATCCTTTAAAATAAACACAAAAAAAAATGCTCAAGTATTACTTGAGCATTTTTTAATTCGGGTATCGAGGCTCTCGATTACATCATTCCGCCTCCACCTTGTTTTTCGTTGTTGTCACGTTGTTTACGTTTTAGGGCTTTGTTTTTACCACCACCAAAACGGTAGCTAAATCCTAAATAAACCGATTGGCTTTCCCAGTTAAATTGTCCAACTTGTGCGTATGGCTTGTTTCCTTCAAAAGCAAAATGCATGCTGTCAAAAATATCACTTACACGAGCACTTGCAGTACCTTTTCCTTTTAATATTGAATAACTTGCTCCAGCATCTACTTTCCATGTTTCTTGACGTTCAAATTGCAATCCTAAACTTGGTGCTTTGTAAAAAGCAGAAAGTTGGAAACGCAATTTTTTAGTTGCTTTAAAATTATTGCTAATTCTGGCATTAAAGGATACATTGTCTACCTCTACGTTTTCAAATCCACTTGGAGCGGTAGTACTAGATACGGTTCCTTTGGTAGTTTTGTAGTATGCATCGGCACTTAAATTAGCAGACCACCATTTGGCAAAACGCAAGTTACTTGATGCTTCTACACCATAAGCATTGTTGGCGTCGAAATTACTGTGTGATAAAATTAGTTTATACTCCTCTGTTGGATGCTGAGTTACTGATCGTGAAATTTCGTCGTTAATTTGTCGGTAAAATACACCTGCAGTAATAGATCCTAATTTGATTTTTCGAGTATAATTTACTTCAAAAGAGTTGGTAAACTGTGGGCGTAATTCAGGGTTTCCTTCTGAATCTACTTGTGGAGTACTCCATTCTCTAATAGGGTTTACTTGCCCAATACTAGGCCTGTCTACTCTTCTAGAATAACTAAAGTTATAAGAGTTCTTATCGTTTTGTTTATAGGTAAGAAAAGCAGAAGGATATACGGAAAATATTTCGTCAGTAAATTTTTCGGTAGTCATATTTTCTTGAATCGCGTCATAACCAGTAAAAGAAGCATCTACGTCATATTGCTCTAGTCTTGCTCCAAGTTGCGCACTCCATTTTTCCCATTGTTTGCTATAGGTTACATAACCAGAAAAGATGTTTCTGTCGTAATCAAAGGATGATGTTTGGTTGGCATTTGTAGAAATCAATCCATTTGCAGTTTTCTGAAATCTACTTTCTACACCAATTTCTAATTTTTCAGTTTCAGACAATGGAGTAGTATAATCAAGGTTAACTAAAACATTATCTCTCTTATTTGTTACGTTTTGGTTTAACCAAGTATACGATTCAATAGTAGTATTATTAGCTGCATTGTCATAAATAGTATTGTAACTAAAAAAAGCGTCTTCTGGTGCATCAGCAGTATTGTAATTAATTTCTAATTCAATATTCTGATCTTTTTTTCCAAAGTCTAATTTATAATCGATATTATAGGTTTGCGAATGGGTATCAGAATCTGTTTTGTTTACCTGAAACACATCTTGTGAATCAACATTGTTATTGGTGAAATCGGCATCATTATCGTCTAAAAAATCAACACCTGTTGTTCCAGAAGCGCCTCCTTTAAATAAATTTTGAGTAGTATAAAAAGACAAAGTGTTTTTATCGTTTATATAATAATCGACCCCTGCTTTAATTAAATGAGATGTATTGTCATTTCCAAAATTAAACAGTGCATGATTGTTAAAATCTTCTTGAAAACTATCTTTATATCCTTTATTTTCACGTTTACCAGTAGTGTACCCGTAGTTACCGTAGATATTAACTTTACCAACTTTGTAGTTTAACCCTAGTGAACCATTAAATTTAGGAGTTTTAGCAAATGTTACTCCTGTGGAAATGTTCCCATTAAAGCCCATGTTGCTATTTTTATGTAATACAATATTAATGATGCCACTCATTCCTTCTGGGTTGTATTTTGCAGATGGATTGGTAATTAATTCTATTTGCTTAATAGATGCCGAAGGAACCTGTTGTAGTAATTGTGCTGGAGAAATATTGGTTGGCTTTCCGTCGATCAAAACACGTACATTTTCGTTACCTCTTAGGGAAATAGCGCCTGTTTGTTGATCAACACTTACTGATTGTATGTTATTCATTATTTCCGAAGCTGTGGCTCCTGCCGAAGTAAGATCCTTCCCAACATTAATTACTTTACGATCAATTTTTTGAATTATTGTTGATGTTTCTGCAATAACAACTACTTCATCGAGTAATGCGCTGTCTTCTACTAAAGATATTACTCCAAGGTTATGTATTGCATTTTTACGAGTAAATACTATTTTTCTAGAATTGGTTTTATAACCTATGTATTGAATTTCTATACTATTTTCACCAGTAGGTATTTTTTTAATACTGAATTCTCCATTCTCATCAGTAATACCTCCAGTTAGTATTTTGTTTGAATTATCCTTAATGATAATGTTTACATAAGGTAAAACTTCCTTTGTTGATTGGTCAATAATTTTACCGTTTATAATCCCAGCTTTTTGGCCATTATTTTGAGCGTAAATTGTGGCGGTAAACAATAAGATTGTGAATAGTAATAATTTTTTCATTTTGTTTGATTTTTGATTTTGATGATTTTGTAATAGCTTTGTTTAATAGACGACTATTATATTAATACGTTACAGGATAAAATTTCATTAACACTAATTTAACAGATGGTAAAAAAAACATTAGTTTTCGGGGCTTCACTAAAGGAAACTCGGTATTCTTATATGGCTATAAACAAGCTTTTGAAATACAACCAAGAAGTAGTTGCATATGGTTTAAGAACAGGAAAGGTGGCAGGTATAAGTATTGATACAGCGTTGAAATTGTACACAGATATTGGTACAATAACACTATATATGAACCCTGAAAGACAGAAAGTATATTATGACTATTTAATAAGCCTAAAACCGAATAGAGTAGTATTTAATCCTGGAACAGAAAACCCAGAGTTTCAGGAGTTATTACAGCAAAATAATATTGCATTTGAAGAATCTTGTACCTTAGTACTGCTTTCAACAAATCAGTACTAAGGTTAAATTTGTATAAATAAAAAACTCCTTGTTCAAAAATAAATTTAAACAAGGAGTTTTAAGTGTAACTATTAACTATATAGTTTAGTGTTGGTGTCCATTAGCTCCATGAACGTGACCATGTTCTACTTCTTCAGAAGTAGCGTCTCTCATTTCAATAATTTTACCTGTAAAGTGTAAATCTTGATCTGCTAATAAATGATTTACATCAACAGTGATAGTTTCTTCATTGATTGAAACAATTTTACCAGGAATTACATTTCCGTTTTGATCTTGTAAAGGCAAGATATTATCAACAGCAACTTCAGGAACTAATTTCCCTTCGTTCATAAACATGTCTTGAGCAAGTTCTATAACAGCTTCTTCCTTACGAGTACCGTAAGCATTTTCTGATTTTATACCAAAAGAAAAAGTATCACCTTCTTTTAAATCAGCTACGTTTGCTTCAAATTCAGGAATCATTTGTCCTAAACCAGATAAGAATGCTAAAGGCTCTTTTCCTTCAGTTGATTCAATTAATTCTCCAGTAGCAGTATCTTTATATAAGTTATACTCTACGGCAATTGCTTTGTTCGTTACTTCACTCATGAAAATAAATTTTCGGCAAAAGTAGTATTTAATTGGAATTTAAGAAAATAGATTGCAACTTAATTTGTTGAGTATACAAACAAATTATTTTTTCTCTCTAATTAGTAATAGTCCTATGAAGGTTAGTAATCCGTTTAAAGGTAATATCTCCCAATGGAACTTATATGCCCCAATAATACTTTCGGGTAATATGGTAATTCCAAAACTGATACACATTGAGAGTAAGGCAACTACCCATGCAAGTTTGTCTTTAATTTGAAATTTTGTTAGAATACCAAAAGCGAATAAGCCTAATAGTGGACCGTAAGTAAAAGTTGCGAACTTGAATAAATTACCAACAACATTGCCTTCTAACATATTGAACATAATTACAACTAGTATCAGTACAATAGAAACTCCAATGTGAACTTTTTTACGCAATGGTTTTTGTTCCTCAAGAGGTTTCTTTTTTATATTTAAAAAGTCAACCGAAAAGGAAGTGGTTAAGGAAGTTAATGCAGAATCGGCACTAGAATATGCTGCAGCAATTAAACCAATTATAAAAGTCACAGATAAAGCTGTTCCCAAGTTTTGATTCATAGCTATTTCAGGAAATAATAAATCGGTTCTGTTTCTTCCGTCTACTACAGGAATTTGCAGCCCGAATTTATCGGCATAAATAAATAATAAAGCACCAAGTGATAGGAAAACAAAATTAACGATTACTAATAAAGTAGACATTGTTAGCATGTTTTTTTGAGCATCTTTTTTATTTTTGCAGGTTAAGTTTTTCTGCATCATATCTTGGTCCAAACCTGTCATGGCAATAGCTATAAAAATACCTCCAATAAAATATTTCCAAAAATATGTTTTAGCATAAGGATCATCAAAATAGAAAATTTTACTTTTTGAAGCGAATTCAGGAGAGTTTAAAAACTCAACAAAGCTCCAGTCAAACTTTTGGTTAATTAAATAAATAGCCACACCAACTGCAGTTAACATCGCTAGGGTTTGTAGCGTATCCGTCCATACAATTGTTTTTATTCCTCCTCTATAAGTATATATCCATATAAGAAGTATGGAAATAACTACTGTTGCCCAAAAAGGAACCCCCATTTGATCAAAAATAATATACTGCATTGCTAAAGCAACCAAAAATAGCCTGAATGAAGCTCCAGTAACTCTGGATAATAAAAAGAAAAAAGCTCCAGTTTTATAACTTATAGTTCCAAAACGTTGGTTTAAGTATTCATATATTGAAGTAACGTTTAGTTTATAGTATAAAGGTAACAGTATAAATGCAATGACTAAATATCCTACAAAAAAACCGAATACACCTTGCATGTATGCAAATTCTTGCCCGCCTATCATACCAGGAACAGAAATAAAGGTGACTCCCGATAAGGATGCGCCAATCATCCCAAAGGCAACTACATACCAAGGAGATTGTTTGTTTCCTTTAAAGAAAGTGTCGTTACTATCATTTTTTCCTGTAAAGTAGGATATGAGTATTAAAAGCCCAAAGTATGAAGCTATTAATAAAATAATTTGTGTTGCGTTCATGTTGTATTACTTTAAAAAAACAAATTAACGAAAAAGGACTATATTGTGCGCTCTTAATTATTAAAAATCCCCTTATGAAAAAAATTACTTTATTAGTGGCAATTACTTTTGCTGTTAATTCTTGGTCACAACAATACAAGCAAATGATTTCCAAAGGAACTCATACAGTACAGGAAATTCAAACAAAAGCAGAAGCTCATTTTGACATTGCTGGTCGTGGTAAAGGAACAGGATACAAACAATTTAAGCGTTGGGAATATAAAGCACTTAGAATGATGGACGAAAGCCAAATGCTTAAAACCCCTGATTTTTATTATAATGAGTTACAAAACTATAACAATTATATAAACCAGAATTTTGAAAGTAGGGTTGCTGCAGTAACTGGTAACTGGGAAGAACTTGGTCCGAAAACTTGGAGTGATTCCGCAAGTAATGGTTGGAATCCAGGTGTGGGAAGAGTAACATCAATTGCGGTAGATCCAGGAAATTCAAATCATATTATTATTGGAGCCAATACAGGAGGTGTATGGAAAACTATTGATGGAGGTGAGAACTGGACGGTACTTACTGATAATTTATCTAACCTATCAGTTACTGCATTAACAATGGATCCTACGAATACAGCTACTTATTTTTGGGGGTCTACCGGAGGTGTGATTTTTAAATCGACTGATGCAGGAGCAACTTGGAACCTGTTTTCTGATACAGGTGGTGGAAATGTGAATAAAATATTGATTGACCCTACAAATACTGCTAAAATGTATTGCAGTGTCCAATATGGAGGGATTTATAAATCAACGGATAGCGGCGCAAACTGGATCCTGATTAATTCAAATGCAACTACAGGGTATGATGTGGAGTTTAAACCTGGTGATACCAATACTATTTATGCAACAGGATCTCAGTTTTATACCTCTACTAACGGAGGAGTAACATTTAATGAACCTAACAGCTTGCCTTTGTGGACACAGGAGTATGCAAGCGGAACAACAAATTGGAGAACCGCTACTTCAAATCAGAATACAACGGTAACTCCTAGAACAGGGAATGCAATGGGCTATATGTATATAGGTGATTTTTCTCAGCCCGTAACAAGGTTGGTTTCTCCAGAAATGAACCTAGCGGGGAGTTCAGCACCACAATTAAAGTTTTCATATACTAATGTACAATGGGCAGGAGATATAGATGAATTAAAAGTGTTATACAAAACTTCATTAGGAGGTGTATGGGTTGAGCTAGCAAATTACACTGCTGAATCTACTAGTTGGACAGACATAATTATAACCCTTCCGGCAGCTTCGGCAACATATTATATAGCTTTTGAAGGAAAAGCAAATTATGGTAGAGGAATTACTCTAGATGATGTGTCAGTTGAAGACATTACGATTGGGACGGTTTTTCAAGATGGTTTTGAGTCTGCTCCCAATGCTTTTAGTGGAGGTGCAAAAATGATGGGAGTTTCTGTTAATGACCCTTCGGTTATTTATGTATTAGAAGAGGCTAGTGGTGTATTTGGAGGGCTTCATAAATCTACTGATGGAGGATCAACATTTACAAAATTAAACCATACGGGGAAAAATTACTTTGGTTATGCCTCTGCAGCTGATGATACTAGTGGTCAAGCACCAAGAGATATGGATATAGCAGTGAATCCTGCAGATGTAAATGAAGTGCATATTGCTGGTGTTAATACATGGCGTTCTATCGATGGAGGAGCGAATTTTAATATTACGTCACAATGGACTCCTGGGAATGCTGCTGCACAAAATATTGGGTATTGTCATGCTGATGTTGATATTTTAGAATTTATAGGAAGTACTTTATATGTTGGGTCTGATGGAGGGATTTTTTTAGCAGAGAACACAACAACAGTTTCTAGTAATTATTATAGAGACATTACATCTGGATTAGGGATACGTCAATTTTATAAAATAGGAGTAAGCCAGTCTGTTCCTGAAATTGTAACTGGTGGAGCACAGGATAATGGAACATCAGTATATGATACTACAGGGAATTGGAAAGATTGGTTAGGTGCTGATGGAATGGAGTCTTTTGTAGATAAAGATAATAACTCAATTCTATATGGAACGTCACAAAGCGGATCCTTATACAAATCGACTAATACGGGAGCAAGTTATTTCGGACTTTCGGAGCCTGATGGTAAAACTGGGAATTGGATAACTCCTTTTGAGCAAGACCCATTAATAACCAATACTATTTATTCAGGGTATGATCAAGTGTACAAATCAACTAATGGAGGTACTTCATGGGCAGCAATATCTCAAGTATTTAGTGGGAATTTAAATCATTTAAAAATAGCGCCTTCTAATAGCAATACAATGTATGCTTCAAGGGGGGCAGAAATGTTTAGAACTACTGATGGAGGAGTAACAAATTGGACAACATTAACTGGTTTTTCAGGGTCAATTAATTCTATAGCAGTCCATCCAACGGATCCTGCAAGAGTAGCCATCGCTACTACTGGAGCAAATAAAGTGTATGTATCAACAGATAGTGGTGTAACATGGGGCTCTTATTTGTTTGATTTACCAAGCTTTAGCGCATTGGCTCTAGTTTGGGAAAATAATGGAGATAATGGATTGTATTTAGGAATGAACTACGGAGTTTATTATATAGACAATACAACACCTACAAATTGGTTGCCTTTTAGTAATAATTTACCTAATGTTCAAATTAGTGAATTTGAAATTAATACCGCTAATAATTATATATATGCTGGAACTTATGGTAGGGGAGTTTGGAAATCACCGCTTTATAATGCAGTATTAAATGTAGATGATGTTGTATTAAATACAATTGAAGTATATCCAAATCCAGCAATTGAATCGCTTAATTTATCATGGAATAAAAGCGAATCAGTTAGTATTAAAATATTTAACTCAGTAGGAAAGTTAGTGTTTTTTGAATCAGAAGTTAGTTTGTTAAAGCCAATGCAAATAGATGTAAAATCTTTTGCAACAGGAATGTATTTTGTAAAAATAAATACAGCAAATGGGATAAGTACTAAAAAAATTATAATTAATTAAAGAACACTTTTTTTAATAAAAGCCCAATATAGTTTTTCTATATTGGGCTTTTCTATGTTAGTAGGAATGAATATTTTGCTGTAATTTTGTTCTCATGGAATTCTCTTCAAAACTTTTAGAAAATGCAGTTTATGAAATGTCACAATTACCAGGTATTGGTAAGCGTACTGCATTGAGATTGGTATTGCATTTAATGAGGCAACATCCTGATCAAACCAATAAGTTATCATTTTCCTTACAACAAATGCGTTCAGAGATTAAACACTGTGTAAGTTGCCATAACATTTCAGATGTAACTTTATGTGAAATTTGTTCGAATCCTATGCGAAATGAGCGTTTAGTTTGTGTTGTGGAGGATATTAGAGATGTAATGGCAATAGAGGCTACAAGTCAGTTTAAAGGGTTGTATCACGTATTGGGTGGGAAAATATCACCAATTGATGGTATTGGACCGTCTGAATTGAATATTGATTCCTTAATACATAAAGTATTGGAAGGAAAAATAGATGAGCTTATTTTTGCACTGAGCTCTACAATGGAAGGAGATACTACCAATTTTTATATTTTCAGAAAAATAGAAAGCGCAAATATTACAGTGTCTACTATTGCAAGAGGAATTTCTGTAGGAGATGAATTAGAGTATGCGGATGAGGTAACCCTTGGTCGTAGTATATTGCATAGAATCCCTTTCGAACAGAGTTTAAAACACTAGTTTAATTTGATGTTGCTAAGGTTAGCTGTTTTCAAAGTCTAAGAAAATTTGTGTATAATAACATTGATGCTTACTTTTATTGAGTCTAAGGAGTTTTTAAACTTCACCTACAGTTGTTATATTTGAAAAGTATAAAGGACTATGGATGTATTTGAATTGGTTTTAGATAGAAAAGTAACCTAAAAGCGCGAACACTCGTATTTCTTTACCCATCATATAAAATAAATAATCTTTAATGAGTTATCCTAAAATAGCATTAGCACAACAAGTAATTCAATTGTGTGCGGCCAAAGGAGTTTTACATGTAGTAATATCACCAGGAAGTAGAAATGCTCCGTTAACAATTGGCTTTGCATCACACCCTGAAATTAAAACGTATAGTATAGTTGATGAAAGATGTGCTGCTTTCTTTGCTTTAGGAATAGCGCAAGAATTACAACAACCCGTAGCTGTAGTTTGCACTTCGGGGTCGGCATTATTGAATTATTATCCAGCAATAGCAGAGGCATATTATAGTAGAATACCTTTAATTGTAATTTCAGCGGATAGGCCTGAACATTTAATTAATGTTGGTGATGGACAAACTATCAGACAAGAAAATGTATTTCAAAATCATATTTTATGTACTGTTAACTTAAAGCAGGATATTGATCAAAATGAGGAACGTTTTTCAGGAGGGAAAGACATTCCTTCTTTTATTTTGGATAAATTAATCGGTATTCGTGAAACGCGAATTGACGACAATCAAAAACTTATTAATAGCGCAATTAATAGTGCAATTAAAAATAATGGGCCTGTACACATTAACGTACCATTTGCAGAGCCTTTATATGAAACACAAGATTCTTTTACTGAAAAAGTAACTGTAGTTACTCCGAAAATTAATGTTACAACACTTGATCAAGATAATTTTAATACTTTCCTAAAAGATTGGAACTCGGCTAAAAAAAGAATGGTTTTAATAGGAGTGAGCCCCCCTAATAAAATAGAACAAGCGTTTTTAGATTCCCTCGGAAATGATAACGCTACAGTAGTATTTACGGAGTCGACTTCAAATACACATCATTTAAATTTTTTCCCAGGAATAGATAAAATTATAGCTCCTTTAAAAGACCGTGAATTTTCTGAATTACAACCAGATGTTTTATTAACTATTGGAGGATTGATAGTTTCCAAAAAGGTAAAAGTATTTTTAAGAAATTATAAACCCAAAGCACATTATCATGTAGGAGAAAATAAGGCGTTGGATACTTTTTTTTGCTTGAACCACCATTTTAAAACAGCAGAAAATTCGTTTTTTAAAGCACTTAGTTTATCAAGTGTTGTTATTGAGAGTGGGTATCAAGCAAAATGGTTGTCGATAAAAAATAATAGAGCAGCAAAACATAATGATTACTTAAAAGAACTCCCGTTTTCTGATTTTAAAGCGTATGAAGTTGTTTTAAGCACGTTTCCTAATGATATTATATTGCATTCAAGTAATAGTTCTACCATACGTTACATACAATTGTTTGACAGCAATTCTGATGTAGTTCAATATTGCAATAGAGGAACCAGCGGGATTGATGGTTCAACGAGTACAGCAATTGGTCATGCAGTAGTTTCGGAACAACAAAATGTATTGGTTACAGGAGATTTGAGCTTCTTTTATGATTCCAATGCATTATGGAATACTAATATCCCAAGCAATTTCAGAATCATTATTATTAATAATAGTGGTGGAGGAATATTCAGAATATTACCTGGAGATAAATCAAGCGAAAATTTTGAAACCTATTTTGAAACAACTCATCAGCTAACGGCGGAGCATTTGTGTAAAATGTATGGACTTGAATACAATACTGTTTCTAATGAAAGTTCTTTGAAAAATCAGCTCAATAGTTTTTATAAAGAAGCTAATACTCCAAAACTATTAGAAATTTTTACTCCAAGAAAAATTAACGACAAACTGTTAAACGGTTATTTCAATCACTTAACCGATTAGTATGGCGAGTTAAATGTTTTTTTTATTAATCAAAGGAAATTACTTATATTTGAGAAGAACAATTAATCAACAAATTAATATTATGAGTAAAAGAGACGAATTAATACAAAAGTACGCAGCTGATTTAAAGGATAAATGCGGAGTAACTCCAGATATGGATTTACTAACAAAAGTAGTAATAGGTTGTGGTCCTTCTATTTATAATAAAGATGCTTCAACAGTTTCAGGAACTGATGAAAAAGAATTAGCAACAGTAAAAAATAATTTCTTAATTAAAAAATTAGGGTTATCTGATGGTGCAGATTTAGATAAAGGAATTGAAGCTGTAATAGAAATATACGGTAAATCTAACAGAAATAAATACAGAGCTGTTGTTTATTATTTACTAGCAGTTCACTTTAAAAAAGAAGCTATTTACAATAAATAAATTCTTTTATAAGTATAAAAAGCGTTCACTAAGTGAGCGCTTTTTTTTGCTTAAAATTTAAAGTAAGTTAATTACGAATTTCGAACACAAAAAATAGTATTTTTGTGCCTAATAAATTAATAGTATGGAATTAGGTAGAGTAAATAGACTTGAAATAGATAGAGATACACCTCCAGGGTTGTTCTTGTTAGATGAAGAAGGAAATGATGTGCTTTTACCAGGAAAACAAATTCCTGAATCATTTGAAATAGGTGATATGTTGGATGTATTTGTCTACCTAGACAATGAAGAGCGTTTAATTGCTACATCGGAAATGCCATATATCCAGCTAGAGGAATTTGGATGGTTAAAAGTAAATCAAGTAACTAGACATGGTGCTTTTTTAGACTTAGGAATTGAAAAGGATTTATTTGTCCCTTTTAATGAGCAAGCTCGTCCTATGCAAGAAGGGAAAAGTTACTTAGTGTATATGTTTTTAGATGATAAAACAGATAGGCTTGTTGGAACCAGTAAAATAAATAAATACTTGTCCAACGAAGAATTAACGGTAGCAGAGCTTGATAAGGTTGATATTATAGTATCACATATGACTGATATTGGAGTAAATGTAATCATTAATCAGTTGCATAAAGGGTTGGTGTATGATGATCAGGTTTTTCAAGATATTCGTGTGGGTGATATAATGACCGGATATATAAGTAAAATAAGACCAGGGAATAAAATAGATGTTTCTTTTCAGCAAATTGGATTTAAAAATATAGAGCCAAATGCAGCGTACATATTAAAAGAGTTGGAGGAAAATGATGGCTTTTTAGGATTAAATGACAAGTCTAATCCAGAAGTAATAAAGCAACTAGTGCAAATGAGTAAAAAGAACTTTAAAAAAGCTATAGGTTCTTTGTACAGAGAAAAGAAAATTACAATAAAAGAGGACGGTATCTATTTAGTAGATGGCGATTCGGAATAAGCTTCTTAATAGGGTACAAAAAAACGCTAACAATAATTGTTAGCGTTTTTTTTTGCTTTGTTAGCAAATTGACTCTAGTTATTTAACATAACAGGCATTACAAGCATGGTAATTTGCTCGCCTTCGTCTAATCCGTCAATAGGAGTTAAAATACCCGCCCTGTTTGGTAATGACATTTCTAAAGAAACATCATCAGAAGTGAGGTTGTTTAGCATCTCGGTTAAAAAACGAGAGTTAAAACCTATCTGTAAATCGTCTCCTTGGTAATCACAAGTTAAGCGCTCTTCTGCTTTGTTTGAGTAATCAATATCTTCAGCAGAGATGTTTAATTCCGCTCCTGCTATTTTTAATCTAATTTGATGTGTTGTTTTATTCGAAAATATAGAAACTCGTTTTACAGAGTTTAAAAATTGATTTCTAGTTATAGTTAACTGATTTGGATTCTCTTTTGGTATAACTGCCTCGTAGTTAGGGTATTTACCGTCAATTAATCTGCAAATTAAATCAATATTATCAAAAGTAAATCTTGCATTGGAATCATTGTATTCCATTGTTACCTCAGTATCATTACCCATTAAAATTCCCTTTAATAAATTTAAAGGCTTTTTAGGCATGATGAATTCAGCATTTTCAGAAGCTGAAATATCAGTACGTTGGTATTTTACTAGTTTGTGAGCGTCAGTTGCTACAAACGTTAAGCTTTCAGTGGTAAATTGAAAAAACACACCACTCATTACAGGTCTTAAATCGTCATTACCTGCAGCGAAAATAGTCTTGCTAATTGCTGTAGCTAAAACATCACCTGAAAATAAAGTTTTGCTAGGATTTTCTAAGGAAACAGCTTTAGGGAATTCCTCGCCATTTGCATATGCTAATGCATATTTACCATGATTAGAGCTAATTTCAACAGTGTTATTATCTTCAATAATAAATGTTAAAGGCTGCTCAGGAAAAGTTTTTAAAGTATCTAATAATAATCGTGCAGGTATAGCAACACTACCATTTGATTCGGATTCTACCTCTAAAGTAGACGACATTGTAGTTTCTAAATCACTTGCAGAAACTACTAAAGTTGTTTGTTTTAACTCAAACAAAAAGTTGTCTAAAATAGGTAAAGTATTATTGTTGTTTATTACGCCTCCAAGAATTTGAAGTTGTTTCAATAAATATGAACTTGAAACTATAAATTTCATCTGTTTTGTTTTTTATACGAGTTACAAATATATTCTAATTACTTGGGAATAAGAAAGAATGTTATCAACAAGATTAGTGGTTTTTCAACAATAATTAATTGTATTTACGCTTTCTGTAGTAGTGAAACAAAAATCCGAACGCCCCTAACAGCAATAGTGGGAATAGGATATTTATCAACTGCCATTTTTTCTTTTCGTCCGCAATACGTTCCACGTCTAAAAAAGGAATTTTTACTTCTTTGTTTCTTACCTTCATTAAACCAGTGTCATCAAGCAAATAGTTAACTGAGTTTAGTAAAAATTCTTTGTTTCCAAAATTTTGACCAGTTTTTTTGTCGTATCCTAGTGGAAGCGGTTTCCCGTTCCTAAGTTGGTTTTTAATGACGTCACCATCAGATATAATAATTATTTTAGATTGTCTATTTTCATCCTTATGTTTGTTGTACTCAAATGGTTTTACTCTGTTTTTAAAAGCAGAGGTGAAATTCCCTTCTAATAACGCAGCTAATGTTAAGTTTTGCTGCGTAAATTGTTTTAAATCAGGTTTTCTTGACTGGTTAACCTCGTTAAGACTTACAATTTTTGGCACTCCTATAGTTTCGGAGTATTTGGATGATTGTAGTAATGGTGTTTTCTTGATGTTAATCCCTTGCTTTACCAAGCTAATGGTGTTTACAAATTCAAATTTCACAGGTGAAATATTGTTAATTATAGGGTGTTTTATATTAGGGATAACGACGGGGTTGTAGGGCCAAGGATATTGATTAGGTTGGTTGTTATTATCAACTAAAACGATATTTGATGAGTATACATCTTTAACTAAAACAGGGTTTACTCTAAAGCCGTATTGAAAAAACAAATCCGTAAGATTTAAATCCCTTCCTAAGGCAAGTGTTTCTCCTCGTTTTGAAATACTGTCTAATTCCGCCTGTACATTGTCAATTAACCATAAGGATTTTCCGCCATTAATAGTATATTGATCTAAAGCATATTTTTGTTTATCTGAAAACTTTTTTTGAGGTTTTGCAACTATTATTAAATCTAATAGTTCTAAGTTTTTTAAAGTTTTTAGCGGTGTTTTGTTGATAGAATCTAAATCAAAAGGAATGATATGATAACTACTTTCTAGAGTGTTAAGTAGGTCAAATGAGTATTTACCTTCTAGTTCTTTATTACCTAATAAATACCCTATTTTTTTCTTCTTTTCAGTAGTAATGTTTTTAAAAGCACTGGCAAAAGCATACTCAAGATTTTGAACAGAATTGTTAATCCTGTCAATTGGATTGCTAGCATTTGTTTTTATAAGCGATATTTTTTCAACTTTTTTATTATGATTGATAACTGCCCAGGGGAAGATTGTTTTTTGTGATGTTTTACCATTTTCTTTAATGTCAATTTGCATAGGAGGTATTCCGTACTTTTGCATCTCGTTTATAAGAGCAGCTTCATCCGGGTTTTCTTCTAAAGGATTTACATAAGAAATTATTAAATTATCGTTAATTTCGGAAAACTCTTCTAGTAGTGTTTTAATTTCAGATTGAAGACGTTTAAATTCGGAGGGCATTTCTCCAGTTAAAAAAACATCTATATAAATTGGGTCATCTGTTGTTGAGATAGTCTTTTTTGAAGCGTCAGATAAGGTGTATCTTTTGTCCTTGGTAATATCTAGTCTGGAGTACGCTATGCTAGATATGTAATTTATGACGAAAGTTATAACTAATGCAATTAGTGCTTTTATGATGATATTTTTAAATCCCATTTATTTGGTCTTAAATCTAGCGTTAATAGAATCTAATTTGATATTAGTGGTCTCTTTTTTTATCTCAAAAATATAATCAGATTGTGATAGTTTAACTAGAGTTACTTTGTTGTTTTTAAATGTAATTTCTACATCTTCCTTGATATCGTTAAAAGCACCTGGTATTAATCCTAATCCATAGTTCCAAACATCTGGATTAAAGTCTTTAACGGATTCATTCCAGCTTAACCATTGCACTTTTCCGAGTAGCTTTACTATGTCCTCTTTTGATTTTCCAATTAAATAATTGGTTTCAATCATGTTGTCAATCATCTCGTAGCGTAATCCAGGTTTTTCATCCCATTCGTTGCTGTTAAATTGTTTATGATGATGATAAGGAAGAAAAATTGTTGAAATTGGGTACCATATGTAAAAGTACATTAATGGAGTGATCAATAATGCTAAAATTATGTTAAGCCATTTTCTAGAATCATCTATTGTATTGATAAATAGATATAATAGGGTGACGATAATGATGCACGAAATAATTAAAACTGGAGTAAATATGATCATTATTTTTTTGTTAATGTTAAACTCGTAAAAAACAAAAACAGACTGGAAATACTGATAAAATAAATAAGATCTCTCGTGTCAATAATTCCTTTACTAATAGTGTTGAAATGAGATTTTATGCCAATATTTTCAATAGACGTTTCTGTGATTTCCGCAAGACTGTCAAAGCCATAGTAAAATGTGAAGCACAGAAATGCAGCAAGTATAAAAGCGGTGATTTGATTGTTGCTAATGGCAGAAGTGAATATGCCGATAGCACAATATATTAAAGCAATACCAAGTAATCCTATATATGCTCCAAAAGCGCTTCCAAGGTCAATGTTTCCAACCGGGTTCCCTAATTGATATACAGTGTATATGTATAAGATTGTAGGTAATAAAGCTAAGATAATCAATGTAAATGCGCCTAGGAACTTACCCAAAACTAATTGCCAGTTATGTATTGGTGTTGTAAGTAATATTTCTAGAGTACCTTGTTTTTTTTCTTCTGAAAAACTTTTCATTGTAATAGCAGGGATAAGAAAAATAAATATCCATGGAGCAATAAAATAGTATCCCGTTAAATCAGCAAATCCGTAATCTAGAATATTAAATTCTCCTTTAAATACCCATATAAATAATCCGTTTGTGATTAAAAATATTCCAATTACGAGGTATCCAATTGACGTAGAGAAAAAAGAGTTTATTTCTTTTTTTAATATCGAAAACATATGTTGTTATAGATCTATTAATTGCGCGTTAAACATAAAGGAGCTTTTTAAGCGGTCAAATTTAGGATAGTATTTATCGGAAAAAACTAAATACTGGCATTTAGTAATACTCTCTGTTAAGCGTGCAATATCTGCATGCAAACTATTTGTTATTAAAAACTCAGCATCTTCTATAATCAATAATTGAAGCTCACCTAAATGTATCCCGTTGATGTGATACAATTTATTTAACCTCTTTGGTGTAGCAATAATAATATCTACTCCATAATAGATGTCGTCTTTCTGATGGTCAATACCTTGCTCGTCATAAACAGTGTACACCCTTAAATCGGTTCCTCTGGTGAATTTTTTGAACTCATCCTCTAACTCAATAGCCGCTTTTTTGTCCTTAACAAAAATTAAAGCTCTTGGTGAATCATCAAATGCTTCGCTTTTTAATTTTTGCATAGTATTGATAATCATTGCTGTAGATTTCCCAGAACCTTTTGGTGCAATACCAAAAATATCAGCGCCACCTTTAATTTTAGGAAGTGCTTTTGCTTGAAAAGGGGTAGGGCTAGTGAATCCTAGACGTTCTAAGGATTCTTTTAAAGGGATGTTAAGTTTTTTAAAAGACATGGGTTTTAAACTGAAAATTTAGCTTTTGCAATTTACAAAGCAGAAGTCAATTTATGTTACTATTAAGAAATATTTATACATAAAAAAGCCAAAGCAGTGCTTTGGCTTTTTTATGTATACTATGTGATTTTAGTTATTTACAATAACTTTTTTAGAAATTTTAAAATTCTGATCAGTAGTTACTGTTGTAATGTATGTTCCAGTACTAAGCGTGTTAGTAGGGAACGTATATTCGGTGTTGTTACCTAAGTCATACTTGTTGTATATCAATTTGCCTGTAACATCATGCATTGTAAAAGATTTTACGATGTGTGATTTTGGGTTTTTGATAACTAATTGATTGTTTGTGTTATTTTGAAAAACATCAAAAGAACCAGTCACTTCTGCTTCTGTTATTGAAAGTTCCTCACTAGTTTCACTCGAAGTATTTTTAAATACAACTTCAAACCTTTCGTCATACTCGCCTTGAGCTAAGGTGATTTCAAAAGTACCGTTTCTGATGTCAGTATAGGTGTCTTCTTCTTTGTCATGTATAAATATCTCAGTACTCTCAGGCACACTTCTTGTTTCGTTAACAGTAATACTATATGTATTTGTGCTATTATCTGCATTTAGTCCAAAAGGCACTTTTGTATTAACATCATATTCAATTGACTTAATAGCTAGTTTATGGTCTTGAGCAATAAAATAAGTGTCACTTGCTAAAACTAAAGGGTTGTCAGCATCACCGAATTTATCGTAATCTAAACTCTTTGTGTCGTTAAATGTTAACACATTTTCTCTGTAATAAGTGTCATTAATTCTTGTGTGAATTCTTATTTCAGGGATAATAGTTGGATTGTTAATAATATTCATGTAATCAAGTCCATTGTGAGACATTGCTACTAAAGGAGTTTCTGTGTCAAAGTAAGTGTTGTTGTTGCTTAATTTTCCAAATTGAGAACCAGCAGTGGAAGCACTTGTAGCTTCTTTCATGTATAACCTCATTGAATTATCTGTAATAAAGTTTCCGCCAGTTGTAGCGACATCACTTCTTACCATAAAACCTTGTCCAATAGCTGCAAATCGTCTTTTAAATGGCCCTGTGTAGTCAGTACTTTGTCCAGAAGTTGTTCCTACGGAACCTCCGTCATTATCATAGTTTCCAAAAGTAGCTCTTGCGTAGGTACCTGTGTCATTGTTGTCGTTTACGTTGTTTGGTGTCCAAACCGCATATCCGCCTTCATAAGCAGTTAAGTAGTGACTGTTTATTGTTTTTTGCTCCCAAAAATAAATGCTACCATCTAATGAAATTTGGTTTGTTGCATTTCTAAGAAATAAAACTAAATCCATTGCAGATGGGTATGGGTTCCCAGTAAGTGTCTCTACTTGGGTTGATAAACCAGAAGTAGTGTCTGAATCAGTTCCAGAAAAGTCACAAGTATGTGTTAATGTTCCAGTGTTTGGTCTACCTCTGAAGTCAATAGTGTTGTTAGCTGTAGGACTTCCTTTCATAGTAAATCCTAGTCCAGTATCAACATTACCAGTGTTGGTGACGTGATTCCAGTCAGCATAACCGCCACCAGATTCCATTTGCCAAACCCAATATGATTTAATTTGCGTAGCGGTACTGTTGTAGCCATAAGGTGAAACGCCATAAGTAGCTGTTGATACATCAGAATGTGTTGCTGGTGCCGTTGGCTTGTGTAAGTTGGTTACATCAAAATTCCTATTTGACGACATTGATGCGTCAGCCACTCCTACAGGAGAACACCAATAGTTGTATTCATATACACCTGTTGTTTGTTCTTGATAAACGGATAATTCACCTATATCAGAGTTTTTTGTGTCTGTGTTTTGTACTAATTGTGCGCCATCTCTTAAATATATGTTAGAATCAGCTGCTTTTAATTGTATGTCGTCATTAACAAATACAACTTCATCCTGCACAAACATATAACTGCTTGGAGAGACGTATAAATCTTGTGCTAACATTAGGACAGGTAAACCTAATAAAGCAATTAGTGATAATGTGAATTTTTTCATAACTATCTGTAATTTGATTGCGAAAATAATACTTGGTTGATTAAAAATAACATTTATTTGAATCTTTTTGTAAACAAATGATGTTTATTTTGTTGTGTGCCTGTTATTTAGGGGTGAATTGTTGTTTTTAAGGGATGAAGTGTTGTTCGTTTTTCGTTAGTCAAATTCTACCGTATAGGTATAGTCGCTAATTAATGTGTCAATTGATCCAAAATAATAATCATCATAAACAAGTTTTTCAGATGTTGCTGAGTTCTTTAAAATAGCATATTGTACAGTAATCTTACAAGTGAAGTTTTGATTTTTAGTATGATCCCTGTAAACATCAACAATAGTTTGCGTAGTTACTAGGTTGTTCAAGTAATCATACCCTATTGTAGGATCTGTAATATCTGTAGTTGGATCATTATCGTTATTTGTATCTTCATAGCGAGTAATTATTCCGTCACCATCATCATCATCATCTAAATAATCAGGAGTTCCATCTCCATCAGTATCTTGAGCATCCGAAATATCTCCGTCGTCATTAGGATCAGGTTTTTCGCTTGCTGTAGGAACATTGTCTCCGTCATCGTCAGAATCTAAATAATTAGGTATGCCATCATTGTCAGTGTCATCATTTGTTAAATCACCATCATTATTTATGTCTTCTAAATCAGCAGGGATACCATCATTATCATCTTCAAGTACGCTTGTTGTAAATGTAACAGTTCCTGCTGCAGCGGTATAATTGCTTAAAATAACTGGAGATGAAGGCGGTAAAGAGTTGCAAAAAATATCGCTAGGGTCTCCGGAGTAAGATCTGTAATTAAATGTATTTGTTTCAGATAAAGAGGTTATAGGAGCTATGTCATTTAGTGTAGTGAAATTATCTTTATCATCAACTGGCAGTTTTAATGATAATGATTCATAAGGAGTTTCTTTTATGGAGTATACTATTAAATCAGTATTTCCTTCGCAATATTGAAGTGTCTCTGGAAAATGTAATTCCGTAACAAAAACGTCACCATCATTGCATGATAGAAGCGTAATTAAGATTGTAGTTAAAAGAATAATTCTATTCATGAAAATTCAAGTTTATTTAAAAGAATACAAATTAACGAATATTTGTTGGTATTAGCTTAATTTGAATTAAATTTACCAACCCTTTTTTATGAACATTAAATAAGATTTTTAAGTGAAGAAAGTATATTTTGATAATGCAGCTACAACAAGTGTAAGCGAAAATGTAGTAAAAGCAATGACGGCATGTTTGACAAATGACTATGGAAATCCATCGTCTACACATAGTTTTGGACGAAGTGCTAAATCTTTAATAGAACAAACAAGAAAGGATATAGCAAAGCAATTAAAGGTTTCTGCATCAGAAATTATATTTACTTCTGGAGGAACTGAAGCCGATAATTTTGTGTTAAATTCTGCTGTAAGAGATCTTGGAGTAAAAAGAATTATTACAAGCAAAATTGAGCATCATGCTATTGGGCATTCCGCAGAAGCTTTAAAAGGTTGTTTTGAAACGGTGATTGATTATGTAGAAACAGACGAAAATGGAAGTGTTGTTTTAAGTAGTTTAGAAAAATTATTACAGCAAGATAAAGGGAAAACTTTGGTTAGTTTAATGCATATAAATAACGAGCTAGGAAACATACTAGATATAGAGAAAACCTCCGACATTTGTCAAAAACACAACGCATTATTTCACAGTGATACAGTTCAATCTATTGGGCATTATGATGTAGATTTAAGTAAGGTGAAAATTGATTTTTGTGCAGTAAGTGCGCATAAATTTCATGGTCCTAAAGGAGTTGGGTTTGTGTTTATGCGTAAAAACACTGGATTAAATCCTCTTATTTTTGGAGGTGGACAGGAGCGTGGTTTTCGTGCAGGAACTGAGTCCGTGCATAATATTGTTGGTTTAGGCGTTGCTTTTAAAGATGTTTATGTTAACCTTGAAAAAGATAGCGCTTATATAAAAGGGTTGAAAAAGTATTTTATTCAAGAAATAACTAAGGCTATTCCGTCTGTTAAATTTAACGGTTTGTCGGGTGATATGGAAAAAAGCACCTATACCTTAGTTAATATGTTGTTGGACGTAAGTGCGCAAAAAGCATTAATAGTATTGTTTCAATTGGATTTAAAAGGAATTGCTTGTTCTAAAGGAAGTGCTTGTCAAAGTGGAAGCTCAAAAGGATCACATGTATTGTCAGCAATACTTGAAGGGGACGATATGATGAAACCTTCATTGCGTTTTTCTTTTTCAAAATACAATACAACCGAAGAAATTGATTATGTAATTGATGTATTAAAAGAGTTTATAGCTTAAGTAAATAATTAAAACATGTGATGTCCTGAAATAACGTTACAGAATTAATATACTAAAGGTAGTGATTTTATATTGCTACCTTTTTCTTTTTTATAAGTTTTTCTTTTTAATCGGTTTTGATTGTGCATTTGATTTGGTGTCAACATATGATTGGATAAATGTGGCCTAATTTGATTGTGTATTTTAATAACATTTATAGAGGTTAGTAGATAGTTTCTTGTCTTTAAGAGTAGTAAAACTGTTAAATTATGGATGTTTTCAAAGGTCAAAACCTGCTAGAGTTTAGTGAACGCTTTAAAGCGGACTTAAATTGCAAAGAATATTTAGCATCAATATAAGTGGGACAAAGGATATGTTTGTAGAAGATGTAAGCATCAAAAATTCCAACTTCGTAGTAATTTATCACGAACTTACTAAAAAAGGAAAAGTTAAACGAATGTATACGATGCTAATAGATGATTTTTCAACAAAGTCGTTGAGGAAAATATTTGAGAAACATATAGATACATCAGCAAAAATAACTACTGACTTATGGAAAGGATATATTTCTATTGAAAATGATTATGATATCACATAAATACCTAGTAATAATGGTCTGATTTTTAAAGCGTTACACATAATGATTCATCAAGTAAAATCTTGGGTAAGAACGACCTATTCTTGGGTAAGTAAATTTAACATTAATAGATATTATGATGAGTTTTGTTATAGAATAAATAGATCTCAAAATAAGAATACGATCTTTAATAATCTAATTATTTTTAATTCCACTAAATGAGGGGTAATAAAAATCATCGGGTGTTAGGCCATGCGGTAGTTTGTAGCTATAAATATTCATTGAGAAAGTGGTTTTAATGCATTGCTATAGTATTGTTTTTTATAGCTTGTAGTTTGTCACGGATTTCAAATCCGTGACATCAGACATCAGATGATTAGTGTTATTTATTAAGAGTCACTATTTTTGAATATTTCTGAAATCCCTTTCAATTGTTTTGTGTCAAAATCAGCATTTTTTAATACGTCAACTAAACTTATTAATTGTGATGGATTTATACCGTTTCCTAATAAACGAACAATTACAAAACCTCTATTGTTATCACTTCCAAAAATAACAACTTCATCAATAGCGGTCTCAGTTCCTAGATATTTTACAATAGCACCTTGTTTACTAGATCCATATTTAATAAGTGTTTTATAGGATTTATTAGCTAAAATAGACTTTATTTTAAGTTTTTCAGAATCGTAAATAGCCCCATTATCATCATTTTTGTGAAACCCTAATAAGTTCAGTTTACCAATTGAGTTATAGACGTCTTTTTGTTTTTCCGTAAGTTTATTTTTATCAATATTTAATGCGCTTGATGGTATGTCAAGGACTATAAAATTATTGTTTTCTTGATTGTCAACATAATATTGTTGCAATGAAGGTTTTGAACTACAACTTATGCATAAGATTGCAATAATTAGTGTCGAAAATATTAATTTAATTGATTTCATTTGATTGATGTTTTATCATCTCAATTTTTTAATAAAAATTGAGATGGAGTGATGAATTAGTTTCTTTTAGCTTTCTTTAAATGTTCTCCACCAGGGATATTCATTTTTTGAGTTAATTTAGAAACTTGTTTTAAATCAAAATCACCAGTCAAAGAAAGTAACACTGTTTCAATTTCTTTTCCATCAACTTTAAGTTTTGTTCCCTTTACAAACATTAGTAGTTCACTAACTTTATTCGAATTACTACCTTCCTTCATGTAAAACTTTACATTTGTATCGCCGTCCTTTACGCGCATCAACTCTTGTAGTCTTGTTTTTTTAAGATAGCTACTCATCATGCTTTGCATTTTTGATGTGTTGCTTGAATTTTTGCTTACGAAAACTTTTAAACTGGTAATGTTTTTAATTAAGTTAATGTATTCATTTGCTTCAGGGTCATCAGCACTGATGTCAATTTTACTCATTAAATTGAACATATTGGCGTCTACTATTACTGAGGTAATACCATCTTGATCTTCTAATGAATCAAAATAATTTTGTGCATTGGTGATAATTGGCAATAAAGCCATTCCTAGTATTAATATAACTTTTTTCATTTTTCTTGTTTTTAATTGATTGTTGATTTTATTTAAATAGTTGATTTTTAGTAGTTTCAAATTCATTTAAGTAGCCAATTTTTTCAGCTCCTTTATTAAAATTATTTGAAACTAACTGTAGTGCTTTTTTAGTTTGATAATAGGCTAGTAAAGCTTCTTCCTGTTGTGTGTTGGATTTAGTGTGATTATAACTGTAAAATCCAAATGCTAGTACAAAACTTGCAGCAACAGTAAACCATTTATAATAGTTTTTCCTAGGTTTTAATGCTACTGTTTTATGCATTGTTTCTTTTTTAGCGCTTGTAAAATATCCAAATAAATACCTGTACTGCTTTAAATGTGGCGCCACATTTTTAGAAGAAAAATAATTGCGCAATTCTTTTTCCTCAGCAATAGAAGTTTCGGCTTCTAAATATTTTACTATTAAGTTGTCTATGTTATTTAATTCCATAGTTGTGTTTTTTAATTAACTGCTCTCTAATTGTTTTTCGGGCTCTAGAAAGGTTTACTCTAATGGCTGTTTCTTTCATTTCTAATACCGTTGCAATATCCGAAAACTCATAGTGTTCAATATCTCTTAATTGCATTACCATTCGTTGTTGTGTTGGTAATTGTTGCATTAATTTTTCAACCCAAGCTAAACTATCTTGATGTTCTATTTGTTGTTGTAAAGCCGTGGTTTCATCCTTATAATTATTATGAACAATCCTTAAGTTTTGAGCTTGTTTCGATTTTAATCTGTCAAAACAATAATTTTTTGTCATGGTCATAGCAAATGCTTCTGTATTTTTATAACCACTAATTTTTATTTTATTTGTCCATAGTTTTAAAAGTATTTCTTGAGTAGCATCTTCCGCTTCCTCATTAGATACTAGCAAACGCTTTGCCAAACGGTACATTTTGTCCTTAAAAGGCAATACCAAGTTTAAAAAAGCTGTTTGAGTCATTTAGTTTTTATTGATGTTCTTATATATATGACGAATCAATTTCTATTTTGTAACAAGAAAACATCAATTTTATTTAAATATCTATTAAATTAGAGGTTCTAATCTTTTTAGTAGTGTAATAATATATATACTGAAAGGCATAATTGTACTTAAAATACTTAAAAAATGAAACAAATTAGTTTTAAAATAATATTCTCTTTAATAGTTGGATTTGTAATGACCGGTTGTTTTGATGACAATGATGATGTTATTAATCAATCCACGACATCAGAAATTGGTGATTTTGTGTGGAAAGGGATGAATAGTTATTATTTGTATAAAGATAATGTTGCTGATTTAGCGGATGATAGGTTTGCTACCCAAGGCGATCTGAACAATTATATTAGTGATTTCTCATCACCAGGAGCTCTTTTTGAAAATTTAATTTTTGACAGATCAACATCAGATAAGTTCAGTTGGATAGTTAGTGATTATGAGGCTTTAGAAGCTTCTTTTGCAGGTGTTTCAAAAAAGAATGGAATGTCGTTTGGTTTTTTTGTCGATCCTGACGTAAGTAGTAATAAAGCGTATGGTTATGTACGCTATGTATTGCCAAATTCAAATGCAGCAAATAATGGAATTGTCAGGGGAATTATTTTTAACAGTGTAAATGGAGTTCAAATAACCTATGATGGTGTAACAAATCAAATTGATAGTGAAACAGTATCATCGCTAAATCAAGATTCTTATTCGATTGATTTGGCTACTTATAATGGTGTATTGGTTACTCCAACAGGAAGTTCGGTTACTTTAACAAAATCAGTTTTAACTGAAAATCCAATATTAGTATCGTCAGTACTAGAAGTGAATACTATTAAAATAGGGTATTTAATGTATAACTCTTTTACTGCTAATTATGATGATGAATTAAATGCTGCATTTGCAAACTTTCAAGCAAGTGATGTAACACAGTTGGTTTTAGATTTTAGATATAATCCAGGAGGATCTGTTCATAGTGCAATAACATTGTCAAGTTTGGTTACTGGTCAATTTACTGGTCAAGTATTTAGTACAGAAGAATGGAATACTAATTGGCAAAATTATTTTGAACAGAATGATCCAGGTCAATTAATAAATGAGTTTGTTACAGAAACAAGGAATGGGCAAGCTTTAAACAGTTTAAATTTATCAAAAGTATATGTAATTACTACTGGTCGCTCAGCATCAGCTAGTGAGTTAGTAATAAACGGATTGAATCCTTATATTGATGTGGTTCAAATCGGTACTGCAACTACAGGTAAATTTCAAGCGTCAATAACCTTATATGATTCTGCTAATTTCGGTAAAACAGGAGCGAATCCAGGGCATAAATATGCAATGCAGCCTTTGGTGCTAAAATCATTAAATAGCGTTGGTTTTACTGATTATTTTAACGGATTCAGCCCAGATGCTACAATGGAATTATCGGAAGATTTTGGTAACTTGGGAAGTCTTGGTAATGAAACAGAACCTTTGTTAGCTCTAGCAATTGCTGATATTACGGGTTCAGGTAGAACTTCGCTTATGGTAAATAAAGATAAACTAAACAGCATAAAAACAATTGATTTTACTAGTCACCTTTTAGAAAGCACCATGCATATTGAAAGTAAATAAACCAAAGCTATCACAATAAAAAATGCCTTTCAGTTTTGAAAGGCATTTTTTATTTATAGTTAAATAAGTTTTAGTTGGCGTATACATTAAATGCTCCGTTTCCTAAAGCAATTGTTTCTACTAAGGTGTTTGTTGCTAAATCATAAACAACCATATCACTAGTACCTGCAGAATAATCTGGTTTTGCGCCAAATAATTTATTGTCTTTTATAGCTAAACCTCCGTACTCTAAATCTTGCGATATAATTGACATAGTAGGTAAACTAGTATCGCTTTCTCCCATTTTATAAATAGCTGCATTATTGTAAAAATAAACTTGCCCATTAACATAGGTCATCAAACTTGGGTGCTCAGTAGCTCCAAAGTTTAATGTTGTAGCAACAGTATTGTTAGCCGTGTTTATTTTAACTAACTGACCACCAGTTTCATTACCTGTCCATGCTGGAATACCTTCACAAATTACCCAAACATTATTTGCTGCGTCAACAGCTATTTCATCAGGTACATCACCTACATTAATTGTAGTTACGGTGTCGTTACTTGCGATTACTGAAACTACATTACCTTGACTATAACCTCCTTTGTTAGTTATGTATAGTGAGTTTCCAACAGCAACTATTTGCTCAGGACCTTCACTAACAGCAATTGTTGAAGCAATAGTGTTTGTAGCTAAATCAATTACAGCTACAAAATCATCAGTTGCGTCACTACCATCTCCCCAGTTTGTAACATATCCTTTTCCATTAGCGAATGCCATGTAACGAGGATTAGTTAAACCAGTACTGATAGTTGCTATACTAACAAAAGTATATCTGTTAACCACTTCGATTTTACTTGATCCATTCAAAACTATGTATGCTAAATCATCTAAGAAAGCAATTGACTGTCCTGTATCTCCTAATGGAGTACTATTGGTATTGTTGAATATAGTATTTTCTGTAAAAGATAAATCATCTGAAATATAAGAAACGGAAGCATCACCATTTCCAAAACCACCTTGATTTATAGCTAAAATACCATCAGCGTATTTTAAGCTTTCATCATCTAAAATTATAACTGTAATTGTGTGTGAAGAGTTTACACCAATACTTTGATCTGAAACTTCAGTAATATTAATAATAATGTCTCTAGAATCTTCAATATCATTATTGTCTATCAGAGAAATTGGAATAGCAACTTCGGTTGCTCCAATTGGAATCACTACTGTTCCTGAGCTAGCAGTATAATCAGCTCCTTCTATAGCAGTTCCTGCTATTTGATAAGTTACAGTTAAATCCGTAATTCTTTCCGTAGAAACATTTACTACTATATCAAAGTTTCCGTCATTCTCATTTACAATTAAGTTTTCAGTACTTAAAAACAACGGGTCAGCTTGAAAATTCACTCCTTCATCGTCAGAACATGAAGTGAATGTTAGTATGGCTAAAAATAGCCCTAAAATTATTTTTTTTGTATTCATAGTTTAATTGTATTTGTAATTTATGGATATTAAAAAGTTTCTATTTGGCATTGGACGAGTTGCAACCACCTCGTATTTTTTATTAAATACATTATTCATCCTTCCTGAAAGTGTACACGTATTCTCTCTCAGTTTTGTAGCATAGGATATGCCTGTATTAGCTACAGTATAGCTTGGTAAGTTTTTTGAATTAGTACCATTTATAAATACAGCATCTGTATACACGTTTTCATAAAAAACAGTTAGTTTTTTATAGTTGTAAGTTATTGTTCCGTTGGCTTTATGTGTAGGTACATAAATAAGCTCTTTTTCGGTTTCTTGATCAATTGCTTTTACATATACGTAAGTTCCAGATATATATATATGGTGTTTTTTGTATCGAAATTCAGTTTGTAAAGTCGCTTCAACACCTTTGTTTTTTACATTCACAAAATTTTGAGGTCTCCATACGCCGTTATCACCAGGTGTCCACTTAATCATGTCATCCGTATCAATATAGAAAGCTGCCAATTGAAGACTACTTTTTTTGTAGTTAAAAAAATGGTTAAAATTAATTTGATAGGATGTTTCAGGTACTAAGTTAGGGTTTCCTAAACCATCCCAATATAAATCATTAAAGGTAGGGATTCTGAAATTTTTAGATCCATTTACGCCAAATTTATACCATTTTAAAGCTTGGTAATTAGCATTAAATGCACCAATAAATGGTATTTTATAGGTGTTGGTAATTTCTTTTCTACCTGTTAAATTATAGGTAAAGCCTTTAAAAGGGGTGTGGTTTATGGATAATACACTAGCAAGGCTTCTTCGTGTATTTTTAACAAGGTTATCACCTTCTGCTTCAATCAAATTAGCATCTATGGCACCTTTAATAGCTATTTTTTTAGAGAATTTATAATCAACATCTGCCTTAGCAATAAAGGAGTTTACTTCACTTCCAGTTCCTAAATGTTTTTTGCGCTTGTTTTCATAATATTTAAATTCTTCTATTAAGTTAGCAATTCTTACATTATAGGTTGTTTTTGTAGCCTTACGGTTCCAAGCAAGCATTAATCGTTTGTTTTTATCGTCTAATCTACTTTTTGTAGGAACAGTTATGGTTCTAGAAGAGTTTCTTTTGTTAGTAAAATAACTATAATACGCTTTTATAATATCTCGCTTACCAATTTTATGAGCAGTATTAAAACCTGCAGAGAAGTTTTCTATTTCCCCATTGTCATTTTTTAAATCGGTATCTAAAAATGGATAATCGTTATCAGCTGATTGGTGTTTAATATATCCATTAAAATAACTTTTCTTATTTGCAATAGTAACAGTACCATTTTGAATGTAGTTGTCATAACTACCAATAGTGGAACCTAAACTAAACGTTTGTTGTTTTTTAAAGTCAATATTATGCTGTAAATGAATACTTCCTCCAATGGCACCACTACCATAGAAGCTACTTCCTCCACCGCTTTTAACAGTAATATTATTGAACCCTCCTGACCCCATATTATTGAAGTCGGTTTGCCCGGTAGTTTGTGAATTGATGTTTATTCCATTCCAAATTACCGCTGTTTGTGACGCATTTGTCCCTCTAAATGATACAGAACTTACCATTCCTAAACCATTTTCTTTAAAATATAGCGTAGATTTTTGGCGTAACAAATCGGTAAAGGATCCATTGTAGTTTTGTAATAATGAATCAGCTATTTTTACAATTAAGGAATTATGCAGCGTGTTTTTTAAGCGAACATCCGATAAAGTAACAGTTTCTAATTTTACAATAGAATCTTGTTGCGAATAAATAGTATTACAAACGCATAAGAGTAAAATAAAAAATATAAATTTTCTAGTCATAATCATAGGCTGTTTTTATCCAGAAAACAGAGCTTTATTAGGTTATGAACTAGGCAGGTCTCCTGACTTACATCTTATTACTACCTTCCCATCCAAAAAACTGACAGTGGTTTAAAGTGTGTAATAAGTACCTTTCGGCTAAGCTTACAGTTGCTGGGACAGTTTAAGTTTCTCACTTAATTCCCTTTTAATTTAAAATTGAATCACACTCTTAGTATAAATATCGTTGTCTTTACGGTACAGAATAATGAAATCATTAAACGCACATTTCGGATATTTGCTTTAGAATATTAAAAATTCAACTTTAAAACCAAATTCGCCGCAAAAGTAATCTTTTTTATTCATTTTTGCAGCATAAAATGACTAATGTTAAATGAAGAAAGCAGTTTTTAATTGGAGTGGAGGGAAAGATAGTGCCCTAGCATTACATTATATTCAACAACAAAAAGAGTATCGTATTGAAACCTTATTAACATCCGTAAATGATGCGTTTGATAGAATTTCAATGCATGGTGTCCGAACTGAATTATTACACCAACAAGGAATTTCATTAGGATTATCAGTGCAAGAATTGCGATTGCCTGAAAATATAACCATGGAAGTTTATAATGAGTTATTAACTAATTTAAACAAAGGGTTTAAGGAACAAGAAATCACCCACAGTATTTTTGGTGATATATTTTTGGAAGATTTAAAAAAATATAGAGAGCAACAATTAACAGCTGTAGGTATTCAGGCACATTTTCCATTATGGAAACGAAATACCAAGGAGTTGGTACATGAGTTTATTGATTTGGGTTTTAAAACGATAGTGGTTTGCACAAAATCAGAGTTGTTAGGCGAAGAGTTTGTAGGAGAGGTGATTACCAAAGATTTTTTAAAGGACTTGCCGGCTAATGTTGACCCTTGTGGAGAGAATGGTGAGTTTCACACATTTGTTTACGATGGCCCAATTTTTAAGAATCCTATAGATTTTACTATTGGTGAAAAAGTGTATAAAACTTATGACGCACCTAAGAAAAAAGAAGATGCATGTTTTTCAAGTGAACCAAGTACAAAAGAAATTGGATTTCATTTTTGTGATTTAATACCTAAATAATATATATTATTATGTTTAAAAAAATATTGAGCTTAGTATTGATACTTTTTTTATTTTCTTGTAAGAATAATGAAGAAAAAACGATTGTTGTTGATAAAGGAACAGTAATTAAAACAGAATATGCCACAGGTTTTGAAGTAACAAGTCATCAACATTATAAATTAATACAGCTCATTAATCCATGGCCCAAAGCTGACAAATCATTTACATATTTATTATTAGATAAAAATGAAAAAGTGCCTGAAAATGTAAAATATGATGCTTTAGTAAGGGTTCCAGTAGCTAAAATAGTAGTTACTTCCACAACACATATTCCTGCTTTAGAAGCGTTAAATGAATTGGATAAGCTTGTTGGTTTTCCTAATACTAAATTTATTTCTTCAGAAATTGCGCGTGAAAAAATAGATGCTGGAAAAATTAAAGAATTGGGAAAAAATGAAAACATAAATACCGAGGTTCTCCTAAATTTGTCGCCTGATGTTGTTGTCGGTTTTGCGGTTAACGGAGATAACAAAACATTTACTACTATTCAAAAAGCTGGAATACCAGTACTATATAATGCTGCTTGGATGGAAAAACATGCACTTGGAAGAGCTGAATGGATTAAATTCTTTGGGTATTTATTTAAAAAAGAAGATCAGGCAAATACACTATTTAATGACATTGTATCAGATTATAAAAATGCAAAGTCTTTAGTTGATAATGTAGCTATTAAGCCTACCATATTGGCAGGGTCAATGTTTAAAGATGTTTGGAATGTACCTTATGGTAATTCTTGGGCAGCACAATTTATATCGGATGCAGGAGGTAATTATTTATGGGCAAATACCAAAGGAGCTGGTAGTATTGCTTTAAATATTGAATCCGTTTTAGAAAAAGCACAACAAGCAGATTATTGGGTAACGTTAGGGAGTACTTCTGAGAAAAAAATACTTGCTGATAGGAATTTACACTATTCACAGTTTAAAGCTTTTCAAACAAATAACACCTATGTAGCAAATAGAAAAGGAGAAACTGGAGGATTGTTATTCTATGAGTTAGGGCCTAACAGACCTGATTTAATTTTAAAAGATTTAATAAAAGTTTTTCACCCAGAATTGATGCCTAATCATGAATTGTATTTTTATGAACAAATAAAATAGAATGAGAGATAAATCAATTTTATATTAAGACATATATAATTAGACTTAATAAAAAAGGTTGAGTTTTAATTGGTACTATAGAAGGATTATTGTTAAATCGGAGTAACACTAATAAAAAGCTTATTTATAAGTAAATTACGAATTGTATTTTTACAAAAAAAAAGAAACATTGGAAAAACAAAAATCATATAGCAAAATATTCATAATACTACTTGTTGTATTAGTTGTTTGTTTCTTTTTAAATATATGCCTTGGGTCTGTAAGTATTCCTTTTAAAGATGTTGTTGCTGCTATATTTGAAGATGAGAGTACAAAAACCGCTTGGCAATATATTATTTTAAATTATAGAATTCCTAAAGCTGTTACCGCCTTACTCGTGGGTTCAGGACTCGGTGTTTCAGGTTTGTTAATGCAAACCTTATTCAGAAATCCATTAGCAGGACCTTATGTTCTAGGATTAAGTTCTGGAGCTAGTTTAGGAGTAGCAGTAGTTATATTAGGTTCTTCTTTATTTGGAGGTGTGTTTTCAATGTTTTTACTATCAAAATGGAGTCTAGTTATTGCTTCAAGTATCGGTAGTTTTTTAGTGTTATTGGCAGTTGTTTTGGTGAGCATAAAAGTAAAAGACACAATGGCTATTTTAATTATAGGACTGATGTTTGCTAGTGTTACTGCTGCAATTGTAAATGTACTATCGTATTTTTCAACTGCAGAAGAATTGCAGCGTTATGTGTTTTGGAGCTTCGGAAGTTTAGGGAATCTTTCCTGGAATGAACTGCTTATTTTAGGCAGTATTTATCTATTAGGAATAGGACTCACAATACGTTCAATAAAATCATTAAACGCCCTATTGTTAGGGGATCATTATGCCAAAAGCTTAGGATTAAACATAAGAAAATCAAGATTTTTAATTATAGTAGCAACCAGTTGTTTGGCAGGAAGTATCACAGCATTTGCAGGGCCAATAGCGTTTGTTGGTTTGGCAGTACCTCATTTAACTAAATTAGTATTTGATACTTCCAATCATAAAATTTTAGTGCCTGCAGTGATTATATCTGGTAGTATTTTAATGCTTATTTGTGATAGTATTTCACAATTGCCAACTAGTGAGTATACCTTACCGATAAATGCAGTAACTTCGTTAATAGGAGCGCCAGTAGTTATTTGGTTATTAATGAGAAAGAAAAAAATGTTTGCGTAAACAGTTTGTGTTAATACCTTTATATATAGATTGGGATAATTAGTACTTTAATTGATTTTGAAAATAAAAATTTGGGACAAAAAACAAACCATACCGTTTTAAAAGCTACCAATTTGTCAATTGGTTATCAAACCAAAAAGAGTAAAACGATTGTAGCTGAAAATATTAATTTTGAACTTCATAAAGGAGAACTAGTAGCATTAGTTGGGGGGAATGGTATCGGGAAATCTACGTTATTAAAAACGCTAACAAAAACACAACAGTCTTTGGGCGGCGATATATATATTAACGATCAGGAACTATCCAATTTATCACAACTTAGCCTTGCTAAACAATTAAGCATTGTGCTTACTGAAAATGTATCTCAAACAAATTTATCTGTTCAAGAATTAATTGCATTAGGAAGGCAACCTTACACCAATTGGCTAGGAACCTTTTCTGATATGGATGTTGAAAAAACAAAAGCATCCTTAAATGCTATTCAAATTACAGATTTAGCTCAAAAAAAATGCTTTGAACTAAGTGATGGTCAATTGCAAAAAGTAATGCTAGCAAGAGCTTTGGCTCAAGATACGGACTTGATTATATTGGATGAGCCTACAACACACTTAGATTTATACCATAAAGTATATATATTAAAATTACTTCAAAATTTAGCGAAGCAAACAAATAAAACAATTTTATTCTCCACGCATGAAATAAATGTAGCGCTTTCTATGTGTGATAAGTTAATTGTTATGAAGCAAGATGAAACTCATTTCGGCACCGCGAAAGAATTGATCGCCGATAGTGCTTTTGATGATTTGTTTCCTGAGGATTTGGTTGAGTTTGATTCCAAAACAAGTTCTTTTAAAATTAAATAGTAGTCTAGGTTTATTTCTATAAAAATCAAATTATCTTTACTTTTTTAATAGCATTCACTTATGTCAGAAACAATCATCATTATCATAGCTAGTATCCTTTTTGGGTTTATAGGTTTTTTAATAGGAAAACATATTACAAAACTCCAAAGCACATCTGAATTGAGTGGAGTGGTTGAACACAATTCAATATTAGAAAAACAATTAGCTGATGTAAAGCAGTCAGCAATTTCGGAAAGACAAAATCTTGAAGATAATTTCACAACACAATTAAACTCATTAAAGGAGCAGGTAAATAAATCTGACCAGGACAAAGAGTTTATCAGAAAACAAAAAGATGAAGTTACTATTGAGTTGACAAAGCTCGATGCTGATTTTAAAAACTTAGAACAGAAGAATACCGATCAAAAAGAAGAAGTAACTCAGTTGCAAGAAAAGTTCACTAAAGAATTTGAAAATTTAGCAAATAAGATTCTTGATGAAAAAGCAAATAAATTTACGGAGCTGAATAAAGAAAATATTAAAAACATTTTAAATCCTTTACAAGAAAAAATTCTACACTTCGAAAAGAAAATTGACGATACTCATAAGGAGAGTATTGGGCAGCATGCAAGTTTAAAAGAACAAATTTTAGGATTGAAAGATTTAAACCTACAAATGAGCAAGGAAACGATCAACCTAACCAAAGCTTTAAAAGGGGATAGTAAATTACAAGGAAACTGGGGGGAATTGGTTCTAGAACGTGTGCTTGAAAAATCAGGCTTGGAAAAGGACAGGGAGTATTTTGTGCAAAAAAGTTTTGAAACCGAAGAAGGAAATAGAGTATTGCCTGATGTGGTGATAAATCTTCCGGACAACAAAAAAATGATTGTCGATTCCAAGGTATCTTTAACGCATTATGAACGTTATGTAAACGAAGATGATGATACTTTACAGCAACAATACTTAAAAGAACACGTTAATTCTATCAAGCGACATGTTGAACAATTAGGCGATAAAAATTACCATGATTTATATAAAATAGAAAGCCCTGATTTTGTGTTGTTATTCATTCCTATAGAACCTGCATTTGCTGTAGCCTTAAATCACGATAATTCATTATATAATAAAGCATTCGAAAGAAACATTGTTATCGTTACACCTACAACATTATTAGCGACATTACGTACTATTGATACGATGTGGAATAATGAGAAGCAACAAAAAAATGCAATAGAAATAGCCCGTCAAGCTGGTGCTTTATATGACAAATTCCACAACCTAATGCAAGATTTAACTGGGGTAGGTAAGGATATGGATAGGGCAAAAACTAATTATTCTGCGGCTATGAATAAATTGTTTGAAGGAAGAGGGAATCTAATAAATTCTGTGGAAAAAATTAAAAAATTGGGTGCAAAAGCCAAAAAATCATTGCCAGAAGCTATTGTAAATAAAGCTATAGAATCTGAAAATAATTAATAGAGCATTGTGAAGAAAATTATTTTTTTAGTAGTATTATTTGTCACACTAGGTATTGGAGCTTATTTTTCATTTATCTATTATGTACCTTATAGTGAAGGTGTACGTTCGGGTGAATTGATAAAAATTAGCAGAAAGGGCGTATTGATGAAAACTTGGGAAGGCGAAATTAGCCAAGGAATTTCAGGGGCACAGATATTTAAGTTTTCAGTAGAAGATGGTGAGAAAAAAGTAATTATGGACTTACAAAAGTATCAAGGGAATTATGTGAAAGTACATTATAAAGAACGCTATAAACATATTTCATGGTTGGGAGATACGAACTATTTTATAACAAAAGTTGAAAAAGAAAAGTCGCCACATTTTGGGAACTAACAGTATTGTATAGTCTTTATTTTTCTGTAATTTATAAAATGTAGAAAAATTATATTCATTTCTTTTTTGCACTCACTATTATTCTTTTTGGTTTATTGGTAATACCTTCTTTGTTATTTGAGAATGTATTACTGCCATTATGATATCAAATAAACATAGTAGCAGGTATCTTGTTAATACCCAATAACAAGTGTAGTTATAGGAACAAGCTTTGTTTAAACTCAAAATAATTTCATTTTTAATTTTATTAAAATGATTGTTTATTTTATGCTCTATTTGGTGGTTGCCATTGAGTTGATTGTATAACGTTTGTAACGCAAAAGAAGTAGGTAAAAATGTTGTTTTTGGACTTGTTAGCGGTTATGTTTCCTTAGGGTTAATTGGTTTTTTTATTTGTCTGAGTATTGAAATGCTAGCTCCTAATTCATTTAAAGGGGTGTTAATAAACAATACAGAGTCATTAACGGAAGTCTTAATGTATTTTAGTTATGTAACATTGCTGACTATTGGCTATTGGGATATAGTTCCAGTAACAAGATTAGCGCATAAAGCGGCGATATTAATAGGGTTAATGGGACAAATTTATTTGGTAGTTCTTGCAGCAATAGTTGTTGGTAAATACATTAATCAAGCTTCAAAAGTGTAGAAGAGCTCTTAAAAAAGTAAAACTCTTTATTTCAAATTAAATTAGTGAAAATTATTTCAATAATTTAATTGTGTAAGCAGTTTAAAAAGAAAACTAAACTCTTGGGATATTTATAAAATCCCTTATAATAAAACGAAAACAGTTTAATTATAAGGGGTTTTATAGGGGGTGAATTATTTTTTACGTTCTTGAATTAGAAGTGCTAATTCATTACCATAAATAGTATTCTTAGCTTTCTTAGATAACCCGTTATAAATAGAGTCTAAGTACTTTACATTTGCTTCTGAAATTTCCCTTGCGCCAATGTATGCTGCTACTGAAGTCCTTTTATGATTCAAAGCAAACTGTATTGCTCTAAGGTATTTAGAGCGCATTAAAGAGCTTACTTTCTTATCTAAAAGAACGATTCCTTCTTGGTCATTTTTAAGCTGTGCTTGAATAAATTCTATATTAGCTTTACCTAATTGGATGTTAATATTTTTTAAGGAGTTTTGATATTCAGTATAAATTCTATGATTCTTACTACCAGTAATATTTACCTTAGAATTTATTTTATCTAAATGCGTATTTAATTTCAATTCTCCTTTTTCACCAAAAAAAGTTATTCTGTCATTATACTCTGTGCCGTCAACTTTATCAACATAGATATAAAATAATTCTGGAGCTTTTACAATAGTGCTTAATATAAAAGTATCTTGACCATTGAGTACAATAGAGTCAAGGTTGATTAATGAGCTATCCTGTATTTTTTGCAAATAAACAGTTCCTTTTTTTAATCCAGTTATTGTAGCCTCAATAGTCATTTCATTTTCTTTTTTACAAGAAACGATGCTAATAATTAATGCTAAAAGGAATATTATTTTCTTCATATTAAAACTTATTTTATGTGATACTGAATGAACAGTGCAAAGATGCAATTCTTAACTTACTTATGCCAATTATATTATCCAGAAACAGCAACTATTTGCATTAAAATAGTACAACCTATGGCTGCTATTGTTCCTACAGCATATCCAAATACAGCTAACAAAACACCAACTGTTGCTAGAGATGGATGAAAAGCAGAAGCTACAATAGGGGCAGAGGCAGCACCACCAACATTTGCTTGACTTCCTACTGCTAGAAAGAAATATGGCGCTTTTATTAATTTGGCAATTATAATGAGTAGTATTGCATGTATTGTCATCCAAATTACACCAACAGCTATTAAACCTGTATTGTCTAAAATCATAGTTAAGTCCATTTTCATTCCAATAGAGGCAACTAGGACATAAATAAATACACTACCGAATTTACTAGCGCCAGCTCCTTCGTAATTTTTAGCTTTAGTAAAGGATAGTACTATAGCTACAATGGTTGCTAACGAAATCATCCAAAAGAAGCTTGATCCAAGGAAAGTAAACATATTTCGTGTAAAAGGGTCTCCAATAGTTGTTACAAAATCCTTACACAATGGAGCCAAATAACCTGCGCCAAAATGAGCAAAACTTACAGTCCCAAAAGCGATAGCTAACATGATCATAATGTCTGTTAATGAAGGGTTTCTTTTGACACTATCTGTAAAAGTTGACATTTGTTCTTTTAAAGCCTCAATAGATGAGGTGTCAGCATTTAGCCATTTGTCAATTTTTTTAGATTTTCCAATACCGATCAATAAAATTGCCATCCAAACATTGGCAACTACGATATCAACAAATACCATTGCCCCATATTTTTCTTGGTTAAATCCGTATATTTCTAACATTGCAGTTTGGTTTGCTCCGCCGCCAATCCAACTTCCTGCAAGGGTTGATAGTCCTCTCCAAACAGCATCTGGACCTGCTCCTCCTACCGTTTCAGGAGAAAAGATAGAGATGATTAATATTGCAATTGGACCACCAATTACAATACCTACAGTACCTGTAAAAAACATAACTAAAGCACGCCATCCTAAGTTGAATACCGCTTTTAAATCGATACTTAAAGTCATTAATACTAATGCTGCAGGAAGCAAAAACCTACTGGCTACATAGTATAAGTTAGAGTGATGCTCGGTTACTACTCCTGAAGCGTCAGTTGTTTCCCATTCCGGGGCAATTACTCCTAAAGTAGTAAATAACGCAGGAATCATATAAGCCATAAATAATCCAGGGACTATTTTGTAGAATTTTTTCCAGAAGCCAGATTCTTTAGACTCTGTATAAAAGATGAAACCTAAGGAAAGCATTAATACTCCAAATACTATTGTGTCGTTAGTAAAAATTGGTGGGTTATTCATTTTTAAAATAGTTTAGTTATCCGCAAAATACAAAAATAAAAAGCAGCTCAGAGAGCTGCTTAATAAATTATTTAATTATGTATGTTTTATTTGATAAAAGCAATAATCTTTTCGGTCAATTCTGACGTGTTTTTTAACATAGGCATGTTGTACGTTTTAGTATTTTCCTGAGGATCCTTACTAATCACAGTCTTCAATATATGGTTCATGTTTTCGATGATTACTAGTTTTGCCTCCTTTTTTGCTTTTTTAAGAAGTTCAGCTTCAGTAGCAGCAACTTGAATGTCATTTGTGCCATTTATGATTAATATTGGAATATTTAATTTTGCTAATTCTTCTGTGGGAGAGTAGGACATCCAGTTCATCATAAATGGTTGCACACCTAAATTAAAAATATTAGCTAATCCAGGGTTGAAGTTTTTGTCTGTCTTTCCTGTCTTCATGATGTCAATTGTTTTTTTAGCACTTTCAACTAAATCCGTTGCGCCCATCAGTGTAATTTGATCTACTATAATCTCATCTATTGATTTTCCAGCGCCCGCAATTGAGATAAAACCTGCAACATTCTCATTAGCCGCTAGCATTCCTACTAATGAACCTTGACTATGGCCAATAATGTAAATTTTGTCATAACGTTTCCTTTTTTCAAAGTAACGCACTACTTTTTGAGCATCAGTTACAAAATGGTCAAAACGTACTTGTTTTATTTTTTTTTCACCTACTCTTTTTTTTAACATTGTTAAGGCGCGTTTATCATATCTAAAAGTAGCAATACCGCTGTTTGATAAATCCTGAGCTAGAAATTTTAAGGAATTGTTTTTCATGAAATTTTGATTCCCGTCACGATCCGTAGGTCCCGAACCTGGTATGATAATAGCAATCGAATTTGTTTTAGTATTTGGAGTAAGCAAAGTTCCTTCTATATAATCACTAATAATTAAGTCTTGTGCAATAACATCTTGTGCAATTGCTGTTGTGGTAAAGAGTATTCCGATAATTAATATTAGGTTTTTCATAAGTTGTTTTTTAATCCCGCTAGCAGGTTTAATTCACCGTCCCGATAGCTCGCGAAAAAGTTATTTATATTGATTTATATTCAAATTAAATGCCAAACAATATAAGTTTGGCTCAAATTTTTAAAACTTGTACTTACTTGAGTTTGATTGTATAAGTAAGTATGGCACTCCAACAAGTATTGCGCCGAAAAATGCTGTATTTTCAATCACAGGGTTTTCTAATAATTTCGATATAAAGTAACCTAATATAATTAGTAATGCCATTGTGAAGAACACGTTTTTAAATAAATTAGCTAGGCTCTCAATATCATATGTTGCTTTTTTTTCTGCGGACATGGTATTGTACCCGGAAATAAGAAAATACATTTTTGCGTATTTAACTAAAATTCCTATAGTAATAAATATAAAAGCTACTAAAATCATATGTTGTTTTTAGTTAATTAAAATAATGTATTAGTACTCTTGAAACTGTATCTGCTAAAATTAATGCGATACCAAAAACAACCATCGCTTTTGTGCCCTTTGCATTGGATGCTGTTTTAAAGCCATTATATGATAACGCAATAAACCATATTATTATAAGAATAGTGAATAAACCAAATAATACTATTGGGATAAGATTCTCTAAAGGTAGTTGGTTTGCTAATTCAGGTGATGCGTATTTTAAAATGTTTTCTGTAGCAATTTTAATTGTATCGTTTATATTGAATATAGGTAATGTGTATAGTGGTATAAAGCCAACTAACGCAGTTACAATAATATCTATCAAGCGTGTGTTTTTATAGATGTATTTTGCTGCAAGAAATAAAAATAAGCTCAGGCAACTCAGAATAATGATATTATCTAATATTGATTGACCAATAGAGGAGTCGTCTATAAAAGTCATTTTTAATACGCCAATGAATTTACAGTTTAAAGTAGATGTTAATAGTGCGCCAAGAATTATTGAAATGCCACCAACTATAAGTAGCTTCCTTTCTGAATATTTTTCAAACGGTTTTAATAGAATTAATTTCATTTGAGTTAGTTTTTTAGATTATTTATTTCCTCAAGTATATCGTCCAGTTTATTTCTAACTGTTGGATAACTTTTTCCCATTTTAGCAGCCATTTTTTTTAAGCTACCACTGGTTAAAATGAATTCAAAAATAAAATCTTGATCTTCTTTACTTAATTGTAATAATACAGGTAATGAATAATTTCCTGAAATTTCTGTTTCGCATTCAGGGCAAGATAATTGACTAACAACTAACAAGCTTTCGCAACTTGGACAATTTATAGGTAACTTTTTCATTTGAAGTAATAAATTATTATTTTGATACCTCAAAGATATCTTTTTATTTAATTAAAGCGATATAAATTAAATAAAACTTAAAAAAGGTTTAATAAAATTAATATTTAAAGATGTTTTGTTGAATTGTGTGTTTCGTAAAACGATTGTGTTCACGAGTTAAATAACTATTAAATTTGTTAGGGATAGCTGCTGTTATTGTGATTGGCTTTTGGGTGTTTGGGTGGTTAAATTCAATACTTGTTGCCGCTAAAAATAAACCTTTGTGCATCATTACATTTTTTGGAGCATATAGCTTATCGCCAACAATGGGGAAACCTAATTCTGACAAGTGAATACGTAATTGATGTGTTCTTCCAGTTTTTGGAAATAGGTGCACTAAAGTTAAGTGCCCATTTTGTAAAGCAGGAATTAGAGTTAGAGTTTTAAATTCAGTCAATGCTTTTTTTGTGTCAATATCAGTATTTATAGTTCCTGATACGGGTAGTTTTCCTGCAACCACGGCGTGATATTCTTTTTGAATATTTTTAGCTTCAAACTGATTGTGTAAGTTTATTTGAGCGGATTTAGTTTTAGCAACCAATAATATTCCACTTGTAGGATTGTCCAACCTGTGTACAGGTTTTGGGAAGTTTAAAGCGTCACTTTTGGTAGAGGTTTTAAGGTTGTATGGTAAAGCATTCTCAATTGTTTTGTAGTAGTTTCCGTTTGTAGGAAAACCAGCAGGTTTATTGATGGCCGCAAAAAAATCATCTTCATAAAGTATTTCTAACTGTAATTGGAATACTTTTTTAGGACTGGTATTTGGAGCGATTAATTCAATAACTAAGCCTGGTTTTATCCAGTTGCTTGTTTCAGCAATCTCACCATCAATTAAAATACATCGTTTAGCAATGCATTTTTTTACAGCGCTCCTGCTTTGTAATTTTTCAAATACTTTTCCTGCATATTCTTGTAAACGAATATGGTATTCTCCTTCAGGGACGATATGTTTTTCTAAAATGATCATTTATTTTGAGAGAAAATTCCTTATATTTGAGAGCCTCTTAATTATAAATATACTAGTATATGAATAAAAAACACTTTCTTTATTTAATTGTTTTTTCTTTAATAAACACAATTAATGCACAAATTACAACAAATAATACTACATATACTTCAGCACAGTTGATAAGTGAAGTATTAAATGGTGGTGCTAGTTGTGTAGCAATTACAAATGTACAATCCTATACAGGAACTAGTGTAAATGGAATAGCTTATTTTGATAAAAATGGATCTAACTTTCCTTTTGGAAACGGAATTGTATTAAGTACAGGTAATGCAATGAATGCTCCTGGACCTAATAATGTTGTGCTGCATGGGCAAGAAGCTGGATGGAATGGAGATACAGATCTAGAAAATTTTACTGGGGCTGTTAGCACTGTAAATGCGAGCTTTATAGAATTTGATTTTATTCCCACACAGAATGAAATAAGCTTTAGGTTTATTTTAGCATCCGAGAATTATAATGAAAACAATGAATGCTCTTATACAGAATCATTAGCTTTTATATTAACTCATATAGGTTCAGGTGTCGTCTCTACTAATTTGGCCAAATTACCAGCACCTTCTAATTATAGTGATCTTGTAGAAACTCAAAATGTACATCCTACTATGCCATTGCTATGCTATGAAAATAATGATCAATATTTTTCAAATTATAATTTTGATGCTAACGATTCTTCTGTAGCACAAAATTCAGCAATTGAATATGGAGGACAAACTATACCTATTACTGCTTTTTCAGCTGTTAATCCTGGGGATACGTATCATTTAAAACTAGTAATAGGAGATAATTACTCACCTGATTTTGATTCTGCTGTTTTTATTGAAGGAGGTAATTTTAATTCCTGTCCAACACCAATAGTTCCTCCGGCACCAACTGCATCAACACCATCATCTAATAAAGAAGTTGGACTTTATCCTAGTTACGCCGATGATAAGGTGTTTATTTCTTCAGGACTAGTAATCAACGAATTACGAGTGATTAATATGCTAGGAAAAGTAGTTACTACTATAAAGCCCAATGCCAAGGATTATGAGCTTGATGTTAAGGGGTTAAAATCAGGGATATATTTTATTTCAACAAGAACCAAGGGAGGTAATAGAGTTTATAGAATAGTAAGAAAATAAACAAAAGTTGTTTTGTAATATGCAAAAATAACATAAATACAAAAGGTAGTGATTTTATATTGGTACCTTTTTTGTTTTAATGTGTACTGTTTATATTCTTTATTTTACAGTTAGGCAGTTTTTTTTTAATCAGTTTTAGGCACTCGATTATGCTTTTTTCGTATATTATGATAGAATGTAATATTCTCTTGAGGATCCTTTTTTTTTAATAATTGTCATTCAGTTATGAGGAGGGTAATATAATAGGATACTTATATAACAAAAAAAAACGCCTCTCATTTGAAAGGCGTTTGATTTATGATTAAAGACACAAGTGTCTATCTGTGTATTGTTTGAGTTCTATCCGGTCCTACAGAAACAATTTTAATTGGAATTTCTAATTCAGCTTCTAAAAATGCAATGTATTCGTTTAATTCCTTAGGGAATTCACTTGGGCTTGACATTTTAGTTAAGTCCTCTTTCCAGCATGGGAACTTTGTATATATCGGCTTGATATTTTCAGGTTCAATATTGTATGGAAAGTGAGTGATTGTTTCTCCTTTGTAGTTGTATGCAGTACATACTTCTAAACTATCAAAACCAGAAAGGACATCACCTTTCATCATCATTAATTGTGTAACACCATTTACTTGACATGCGTATTTTAAGGCAACTAAATCCAGCCAACCACAACGTCTTGGTCTTCCGGTTACTGCGCCAAATTCACGACCAACTTTAGCCATTTCAGCACCAACTTCGTCAAATAATTCAGTTGGGAATGGTCCAGAACCTACACGTGTAGTGTATGCTTTAAATATTCCGTATACCTCTTTAATTCTATTAGGAGCAATACCTAAACCAGTACAAGCTCCTGATGCTGTTGTGTTAGATGAGGTAACAAAAGGGTATGTTCCAAAATCAATATCTAGTAATGATCCTTGAGCGCCTTCGGCCAAAATAGTTTTACCAGCCTTTAAAGCTTGGTTTAAATATTCCTCACTGTCAATAAATTGTAATTCTTTTAATTTTTCAACAGCGGCAAAAAACTCTGCCTCCATTTCTACTAAGTCATACTGTATGTCAACTTTGTAAAAGCTAATCATAGCCTCATGTTTGTTAGCAAGACTTCTGTATTTTTCTTTCCAGTTTGACAATTCTAAATCGCCGATACGGATACCGTTTCTACCGGTTTTATCCATGTATGTTGGGCCAATACCTTTAAGTGTAGAACCAATTTTGGCTTTCCCTTTAGAGGCTTCAGAAGCTGCATCTAGCAAACGGTGCGTAGGCAAAATAACATGTGCTTTACGCGAGATGATTAATTTTGTTTTATAATCAATATCAAACTTATCTAAGCCTTCTAATTCTTGAACAAAAACAACAGGATCAATAACTACTCCGTTACCAATTACATTAATTGATTTTTTATGAAATATTCCAGAAGGAATAGTTCTAAGAACGTGTTTTATTCCGTCAAATTCTAAAGTATGTCCTGCGTTAGGACCTCCTTGAAAACGAGCGATGATATCATAATCAGCGGTAAGGACGTCAACAATCTTTCCTTTACCTTCGTCTCCCCATTGTAAACCTAGTAGTAAATCTACTGCCATTGTGTGTTGTGTTTGTGTGTTGTTATTTTGTTTTTTTTGTTCCGTAAAAATATAAAGAATGGTTGTGAATTTCAATATCAAAAACCTCTTCTATAGTTTTTTTTATAGATTGAATTCTTGGGTCACAAAACTCTAATACCTCGCCAGTATCAGTCAGTATAATATGATCATGATTTTTGTCGAAATAAGACTTTTCATAATGTGCTTGGTTGTCACCAAACTGATGTTTTCTTACCAAAGCACAATTCAGAAGTAATTCAATGGTGTTGTACAGAGTTGCACGACTAACACGATATTTCTTCATCTTCATCATGATGTATAATGATTCAATATCAAAATGTTCATTACTACTGTAAATCTCATTTAATATCGCATATCGTTCAGGTGTTTTACGATGCCCATTTTCTTCTAAATAGTTCGTAAATACTGTTTTGACGATTTCTTGATTACTCTGTTTTTCCTCCATTATTTATAAATTGGGACGTGCAAATTTACAATTATTTATGGCATAAGCCATCAATTATGTTTGATAAAATCAAGGAAGTTTATTAACAGATTGTGTAAAAGATTTTAGCAGCCATTTTATTGCTTGTTTATACGCTGTTACGATCTTTTTACGCGATCAATTCCATTAATTTTTTTAATATTAGCTATAAGCTGATCAATAGTTTTTTTGTTTTTTACAGAAACAGTAACATTCCCTATGAAAAGTCCGTCATCAGTTTCAAAGCTAATTTTTTTCATATTCACATGCATGTTATTTGAAATAACTTTGGTTAAATTATTTACCAAACCTAATTGATCAATTCCTGAAATTGTTAAATCCGTAAAATACTCTTGTTGTGATGAATCAATCCATTTTGCTTTAATAATTCTATAGGCATAATTTGCTTGCATGCTTACCGCATTTGGGCAATTATTTTTATGCACTTTAATACCTTCGCTTACGGTTACAAATCCAAAAACTTTATCTCCAGGAATAGGGTTGCAACAACTTGTAAGTTTGTAATTTAGTTTTTCTTCTTCTTTTCCGAAAACCAATAAATCAAACTTTTCAGTAATCTCATCCTTGCTAATTTCTTCTTGAGTAGTTTGCTTTCGTGTTTTCTTTTTAAAGAAACTTATGAAAGCATTACTTCGTTCAGCAGCATAATCTTTTAACTTTTGATTATCGATATTTCCTAATCCTGCACGATAGTATAAATCTAAACTTGTTTTCAGCTCTAAAAAGGAAACTAGTTCGTTTACACTTTTGTCATTCAATGTGATTTTTAATTGTTTTAGCTTACGCTTTAACATCTCTTTTCCTTCAGCAGCAATTAGTTTTCGCTCATCGTTTAAAGAGGACTTTATTTTAGATTTTGCTTTTGAAGTAGTTACATAGTCTAACCAGTTGGCACTTGGACGCGTGTTTTCCGAAGTGATAATTTCTACTTGATCACCACTTTTTAATACATGACTTAGCGGTACTAACTTACCATTGACTTTTGTTCCTCTAGTTTTATATCCTATTTGGGAATGAACACTAAAAGCAAAATCCAATGAAGTAGCTCCTTTTGGGAGTGATTTCAAATCTCCCTTAGGAGTGAAAACAAAAATTTCTTTGGAATATAAATTAAGCTTGAATTGTTCAATAAAATCTACCGCATTAGCCTCTTGGTTTTCCAAGGCTTCCTGAAGTTTTACTAGCCATTCATCCAAACCTCCTTCATTTTTGGATCCTTCTTTATATTTATAGTGAGCAGCATATCCTTTCTCTGCAATTTCATTCATCCGTTCGGAACGAATTTGAACTTCAACCCATTTCCCTTCAGGTCCCATTACGGTAATGTGTAAAGCTTCATATCCAGTAGATTTAGGAGAAGAAATCCAATCTCTTAAACGAACAGGGTTTGGACGATAGTGATCCGTAACGATAGAATAGATTTTCCAAGCGATAAATTTTTCCTGATCCTGTTCACATTTATAAATTATTCGTACGGCAAACTTATCATATACTTCCTCAAAAGTAACATTCTGATTAAGCATTTTTTTACGAATTGAACATATTGATTTTGGCCTTCCTTTAATTTCAAAATTAATATGTTCTTTATCTAAACTATCTTGTAAAGAATTATTAAAAGTGTTAATATATTCTTTCTGTTCTTCTTTAGATTCTATAGTTTTTTCAAGAATACTATTAAAAATTTCAGGTTCAGTATATTTTAAACTTAAATCTTCTAATTCAGTTTTTACATTATATAAACCCATTCTATGTGCAAGAGGCGCATAAATATATAAAGTTTCAGAGGCTATTTTCACTTGTTTATGCGGAGGCATTGAACTCATGGTTTGCATATTGTGCAATCTGTCAGCAATTTTAATGATGATTACACGCACATCGTCATGTAAAGTCAACAGCATTTTTCTGAAGTTCTCAGCTTGTAGTGAAACATCAGCATCACTTTGTAATTGAGAAATTTTAGTTAATCCGTCAACAATTCGTGCAACTGTTTCTCCAAACAGGCGCTCCATATCATTTAAGGTAAAATCAGTGTCCTCTACAACATCATGTAATAATGCAGCAGCAATAGAAGTAGCATCTAGTCCAATTTCGGAAGCTACAATTTTAGCTACCGCAATGGGATGGAAAATATAGGCTTCACCACTTTTCCGGCGTTGATCCTTATGTGCATCAACAGCAGTATTAAAAGCTAAACGGATTAATTTTTTATCATCATCAGTTAATGATTGATAACTGATTTTTAATAAGTTTCTATACTCAGCGGCAATAGCTGCATTCTCCTTTTCGATTTCTACTTCTGTCATAAATCTAAGATATAATAAGTACAGGGATTTTGCAACGTTTTTTTATAGAACTATACAAACAATGAACTATGATGAAAATTCAACGTATATTTGCCAACAACTATGTTGATAATGCTAATGCAGAATAGGTATTAGAGAATTATCATCGTATATATCACTGACGGATTAGGATGTCAGAAATAACACCCTTTTATGGGTATAACGTTAAGGTTCGCCTTACTATAAAAAAAATGAGTTAATTCTTTTCTTGTGGTAGTTCTACAAGAAGTTTAGCTTAAGACCCAATGTGGTCTCATTAAAAAAAATAATATGACATTTGAATCATTAGGATTATCAAACGCTTTAGTGAAAGCAGTTGAAAAAAAAGGATATACTGAGCCTTCACCAATTCAGGAAAAAGCAATCCCATTAATATTAGAAGGAAAAGATGTGTTAGCATCAGCACAAACAGGGACAGGGAAAACGGCTGGTTTCACCTTACCTATGTTACATAGGTTGGTGGCTGAAAATAAATGGAAAAGAAGACCAATACGCGCATTAATACTAACGCCAACACGTGAATTAGCAGCTCAGGTATATGACAATGTAAGAGAATACAGTGAGTACTTGGATATACAATCAATGGTTATTTTTGGAGGAGTAAATCAGAAACCACAAATAAGAGCATTGCGCAGTGGAGTAGATGTACTGGTAGCAACACCAGGTAGATTATTAGATTTACAAAGCCAAGGAGTATTGTCATTAGGAAAAGTTGAATTTTTAGTATTGGATGAAGCGGATCGTATGTTAGATATGGGATTCCTAAGAGATATTAAAAAAGTATTAGACCTTGTTCCTAAGGAAAGACAAACATTATTGTTTTCTGCAACATTTTCACGCGAAATAAAATCCTTTGCAAGTAGTATATTAAGAAATCCAGTAGCTGTTGAAGCTGCTCCAGAAAACACGACTGCTGAAAAAGTTGAGCAAAAAGTTTATCGCGTAGACAAAGGGAAGAAAACAGCATTAGTTATAAAACTAATTGATGATGGAAATTGGAAGCAAGTATTGGTTTTTACACGTACCAAGCACGGAGCAAATAGGCTAACTGAAAAAATGAATAAAAGTGGTATTACAGCCGCAGCTATTCATGGAAACAAAAGTCAAAATGCAAGGACAAAAGCGTTAAGTGGTTTTAAAACGAATAAAGTTCGTGTTTTAGTAGCTACTGATATTGCTGCAAGAGGATTAGACATACCATTATTACCTCACGTAATTAACTTCGAATTGCCTAACATTCCTGAGGATTATGTTCACCGTATTGGTAGAACAGGTAGAGCAGGAGCAAGTGGTGAAGCAATTTCATTAGTTTGTGGTGAAGAGCGTGAATACTTAAAGAGTATAGAGAAATTATTAGGCGAAAAAATGCCAATGGCTTCTATTGATGGGTATGAGCCTAGTAAAGAAGATTTAGAAAGTCAGCCAATAAAAGGAAAAGCTCAAAAGAGAAGTTCTGGAGGTGGACGATCAGGTGGTGGTAGCCGAGCTGGTAAGAAAACTAGTGGTCAACGCGGAGGTAATACAAATAACTCTGGAGGGAATAAAAATAAGAGTAGACGACCTCGTAGGGATTAATCCTACCAATGGGTTTAATTCCCAGAGGCTTGCCTCGTGCGAAAAAAAGTATTAGTTAATTCAGACCTTGTGTGCTTACACCGAGGATATTGATTATTTTATGGAAGAGCAAAAAAACAATCCGCTTCACGGAGTAAAACTAGCTACAATAGTTGAAGAACTAGTGGAATATTATGGATGGGAACATTTAGGCACTCAGGTTAGTATTCGTTGTTTTAATGATAACCCATCTGTAAAATCTAGTTTAAAATTTTTAAGGAAAACTCCATGGGCTAGAGATAAAGTGGAACATTTATATTTATATATGCTCCGAAAAAGTGGTAGAAATAAAAAGTAAATCAAACTATTTATGTCTGTTATTTTGGATTGTATTTGGTATAACATATAAAAAGAACCCTATCAATAACTGATAGGGTTCTTTGTTTTTGAAAATAAGTATAATTGATCTCCTTGTGTATCACTATGGAGGATTGTAAATTAAACCCACTGGTGGGATTATATTACAGTTACATTTACTGCATTTAAGCCTTTTCTTCCTTCTTCAAGATCGAATTGTACTTCATCACCTTCTTTAATTTCATCCACTAATCCTGAGATGTGTACAAAATGTTCTTTTTCTGAACCTTCTTCTGTTATAAATCCGAAGCCTTTAGCGTCGTTGAAGAATTTTACTGTTCCTTTATTCATGTTATTGTATTAAATTATTAATTACTATGTGTATTACAAAGATGATGCCAAGTTTTCTATTTCCATGCCATAATCATATTGTAAGTCCTCATGAAGTAGCAGCGTTTTCTTTTTCGCATTTGCTAATTCACGGTTATAAATATTTAGTAGTACCGTGTTTTTATGGATGGTCGGTTTGAAGTGTTTTAGTTTTTTGCAAAAATATAAAAGTAAGATAGCTTCAGTTTCAGGAAGTTTTGAATAGCGAATATACTTTTTAATGATTCTTAATATCTTACGCACACTCTTTTTAATAAAGTAATAGGTTTTAGTATTGATTAATTCAAACTGCTCATCAATCTCTAATTTCACACTTGCTATAAAGGTGTTTTCATTTTCCGATTCGAATAGTAAATAGGTAAGTAATTCTTTGTTCTCTTTTTTGAATTTTGAGAGCTGTAAACACAACTCCATAATTTCTTGATGTGACTTATGAGAAAGTTCAGTTTTAATTTCTTTAACAGTTACAGCTTTCATATAGGGCTTTTGGAATTCCTTAAAAATATCACTTTTTTTCTTGATTGATATAGTTTTCAAGAATAATTAACATGCCACCTATGATGATTGAAACATCAAATGCTTCGTTATAAAAAGATAAAAAGCAAGAATTAAAAACAAAATGAGAATACACTAAGTAACATCTAAAGTATAAGAAGGTTTAATTTTCCGAGGCATTTCTAGAAATATAAATGGTGTTTTCGGAAATATACCTCGTCCCCATGAGTCGAGGTTATTGATTGTAATTATATCAAGGTTAATAAATATCCAATTATAGCTCCACCAAAAACGATAAAAGCACTATTCATTTTTTTGAAAACAAAAACTCCTATCAAACTTATTAGGGCTATTAATAGTGTTTTCCAATCAGTTAGTGTGTCTTTACTCATTTCCATACAAACTACAATAATTAACGCTACTGCTGCGACATTTACGGCATCTAAAAAAGCACTAACTACTTTCGATTTACGCATTTTAGGAATTAATGGATTCAAGAGTAATACAAATAAAAAGGATGGTAAAAAAATTCCTAAAGTTGCAGCAAGAGCACCGGATGCCCCGTTCATTTGCCAACCAATAAATGTAGCTGTGGATAAAACTGGGCCAGGGGTAAATTGTCCTACCGCAATAGCATCTATTAATTCCTGTCTGGTTAATAAACCATTAGCAACAAGTTCAGCATCTAAAAAAGCAAATAATACGTAACCACTTCCGTATAAAATAGCGCCTACTTTTAAAAATGTGATTAGAATTTTAAAAGAACCTATTTTTATAAGACTGGTTGCTTGTAAAACTAATACGGGAAAAAAGGAGTTGATTGTAGTGTTTCTTTTTTTGACAGAATACATTAAAACGCCTAATATTCCACAACCAAATAGTGCACTAATTTCATTAACACCTAATAAGCAAGCAACAATTGTGAGTGATCCAAGTATGGCTAATCCTGTATTTTTAATTGCTTTTTTGCCCAATCGGTAAGCAGCCATAACTATCAAAGCTATTACTGCAGGTTTGATGCCATAAATAAAAGGTTCAACAGCGGGTAATTGTCCATAGGTTTGATACAGCCATGCAAACACCATTGTAATAAGGATTGCTGGTGTGATAAAGCATGCTCCTGCAATGAATAAACCTTTCCATCCGCCACGTTCATAACCACAATGCATGGTCATTTCTGTTGAGTTTGGTCCAGGAATTAAGTTTGTAGCTCCAATCAAATCTAGAAAATGCTCTTGGGTAAACCATTTTCTTTTATTCACCACCTCATCTTCCATCATAGCAATGTGAGCTGCCGGGCCTCCAAAAGAAATACAGCCTAACTTAAAGAATAGTTTGGCGATTTCGGATAGCTTATTTTGGCGTGACATTGGACGTAAGTGAAAGTTATTAGTTTTTTGCTTTGTTTTAAAAGGGCTAAACGACTTTTATATAATTAAGGTAGCATTTATCTTAGGTTTGTATAAACGAATTTATACCAATTAAAATTAATACCAACGTTTCTTTTTCTTTTTAGAACCTTCTGATTTTCTTCCTTTTTTATGTTTACTTCCCGCTTTTTTATGAACTTCAGGCATAGCTTTTGGGTCTAATAGATATGGGTGTTCTTCCTCAACTGGAATAAACTTATTAATTAGTTTCTGAATACTAATTACATAGCTTTTTTCATCAGCAGAACATAATGAATGCGCTGTTCCTTTACTCCCCGCTCTCCCCGTTCTACCAATTCGGTGAACATAGGTTTCAGCTATATTTGGAATGTCAAAATTAATAACAGCATCAAGCTCTTTAATATCAATACCTCTTGAAGCAACATCAGTAGCGATTAAGATATTGGCTTTTTCTTTTTTAAAATCATTAAGAGCTTCTTGCCGTTCACTTTGCGATTTATCGCCATGAATTGAAGCAACTTTATATTCGTTTTTAAGTAAGGTTTTTTCTAATTTATCAACTCCGTGTTTTGTACGTCTGAAAATAAGGATATTTCCTTTAATTGTATTTCTTAATAAGTGTAAACACAATTCTATTTTCTGAGGTTTTGGCGTATAATATAGTACTTGACTAACAGATTTTGTAGTAGAAGAATTAGGTGAAATCTCTACTTTTTCAGGATCAGTAAGTAATGTGTTTGCTAATTCAACCACTTTATGTGGCATTGTTGCAGAAAACAATAATGTTTGTTTCTGATCAGGACAAAGGCGCTCAATCTTTCTAACATCATCAATGAAACCCATGTCTAACATTAAATCAGCTTCATCTAAAACCAAAGTTTCTATAAAACTTAAATTAACAACATCTTGTTTGTGCAAATCAAGTAACCTACCTGGTGTAGCGATTAAAATATCAATCCCTTTTTTTAGAATTTCTTTTTGCGGATCAATGGATGCTCCTCCAAATATTACAGCAGATTTAAGGTTGGTATACTTACTATATCGATTAAAGTTTTCATTAATTTGTATAGCAAGTTCTCGTGTAGGACTTATCACTAATGCCCTGGTTTTTTTACCAGACTTACCTTCGTTTTGTTTGTCGTATAACAATTGTAAAATAGGCAAAGCAAAAGCAGCAGTTTTACCTGTTCCTGTTTGAGCTGATGCAATTACATCTTTCCCATCTAAAATTAAAGGAATGGTATATTCCTGAATAGGCGTAGGAACCTCATATTTTTTCTCAGAGATTGCTTTTAGTATAGGTTTATTTAATTTTAGATCTTTAAACAGCATAGTAATTTTGTACTTATATGCAGCAAAGATACTCTAAAATTTGAAGCGAAGTGCTATTGAGTTTTGGTTAAAATGAGTGTATAAATAATTAAGGTACTTGATGGAGTCCCAGTATTAAATATAAAAAAAAAGCCGCATCCAGATTGTAAACTTGAATGCGGCTTCTATGTCAATAAATATTTAAATAAACACTAATAATAAATATTCCTAATTACTTACTTAAAAATTCATTTGACACCACTATAATAATCTTTCTAAAGTACTACGAATATATAATAAAACAATACCCCTTAAATTCCCTTATCCAATTATCTAGTTAATGAGCAATAATTAACGTTATCAATAGTAATTATATATATAATTACTATTGTACAACTAGTATATACTCACTTTTTTAATGAAAAAAAATATACAAAATATAACGTTAGTAAACAAGTGTTTACGTGTTTATTTGAGTGGTTTTATAAAATTATGAATAGTAGTTTTCAAATCAGTTGATGGTTTACTTAATGTTTTGATGAAAGCGCTACCTATGATTGCTCCATTAGCATAGTTACAGGCTGTATTAAATGTAGTAGCATTACTAATTCCAAAACCTATAAGCTTAGGAGTATTTATAGACATCGCTTCTATTTTTTTAAAGTAATCAAGCTGACTCTGTTGTAAATCACTTTTACTACCCGTAATAGCAAAAGAGGAAACAACATATAAAAAAGCGTTACTTTCTTGCGCAATTAGTTTAATACGGTCGTCAGTAGTTTGTGGTGTGATTAAAAAACTCATTTTTAAATGATACTTTTCAAAAAGTGATTTGTATTCCTCTTGATAAATATCTAAAGGTAAATCAGGTAAAATAAAACCATCAACACCAACGGACGAAGCTTTAGCTAAAAAATCTTCTATTCCATATTTCATTAACTGATTAATGTATCCCATAAGCATAATAGGGATGTCTACAGTTTTTCTAATTTCTTTAATTTGATCAAAAATTAAATCTAAGGTGATTCCATTTGAAATAGCAACTTCACTGCTGTGTTGTATGGTAGGTCCATCTGCTAAAGGGTCAGAAAAAGGCATTCCAATTTCAACCATATCAACTCCAGCAGCGGCTAATTCTTGAGCAACTTCAACAGTATCATTTAATTTAGGATAACCAGCAGTTGTATATATATTTAGGATATTTTCTTTAGTTGAAAATAAGTGTTCTAGTCTGTTCATTTTGTTTGTTTAAAGTCATTAACGCGTAGCCATTCTGTCAATATAAGTTTCCATGTCTTTATCACCTCTTCCTGATAAGTTCACGACTACGCAATCATTAGGTGATAGTTCCAGTTTATTTAAAGCGGCCAGTGCATGTGCTGATTCTAATGCAGGAATTATTCCTTCTATTTTTGTTAATTCATATGCGGCACTTAAAGCTTCTGCATCAGTTACTCCAATAAAAGTTCCACGTCCACTTTTAAATAAATGTGCGTGTAATGGTCCAACTCCCGGATAATCTAAGCCTGCAGAAATTGAATATGGCTCTGTAATTTGCCCTTCACTATTTTGCATTAACAACGTTTTGCTCCCATGAATAATCCCTTCAGAACCTAACTGTGCAGTAGCTGCGCTTTTCCCTGTGGCAACTCCAAATCCATCTGCTTCCACAGCAATTAATTCAACATAACTATTGTTTAAATAATGATAAAATGCTCCAGCAGCATTACTTCCGCCACCTACACAAGCAATAATTTTATCAGGATAATTTTTTCCAGTTTTCTCTTCTAGTTGAATTTTCATCTCCTCACTAATTATTGATTGAAAACGAGCAACCATATCAGGGTATGGATGAGGTCCTACAACCGATCCTATTAAATAATAGGTGTCAATAGGGTTTGCAATCCAATCACGGATGGCTTCATTAGTAGCGTCTTTTAATGTTTTACTACCTGATTTAGCAGGACGAACCTCAGCTCCTAACATTTTCATACGTGCTACGTTGGGGGCTTGTCGTTGTATGTCAATTTCTCCCATGTATACAATACACTCTAATCCCATTAAAGCACAAACGGTAGCGGTAGCAACACCATGTTGTCCTGCACCAGTTTCAGCAATAATTCTGTTCTTACCCATTTTTTGCGCCAACAAAATTTGTCCTACAGTATTATTTATTTTGTGTGCACCTGTATGGTTTAAATCTTCTCTTTTTAAATAGATGGTACTATTGTATTTTTTAGATAGATTTTTTGCCAAATATAAAGGAGTTGGCCTACCTACATAATCTTTTAATAAGTTCTTGTATTCTTTTTGAAACTCTGTTGATGTTATTATTTCCAGGTATTGTTCCTTCAATTCATTTACGTTGTGATGTAACATTTCAGGAATATATGCTCCGCCAAAATCACCGTAGAATCCTTTTTCGTTAACTGTATAATTCATTGTTTGTTATAATTTTTTAAGCAAGATTTACTTCGATACCTAGACAATTCTCTGCACAGTATCAGCTCTGCCTGACATTCGTGTTGTATTAAATAGTACTGCTGTCACACTGAGCTTGTCGAAGTGTAAAATAGCTACATTTTCATTAAGCCTTCGACAAGCTCAGCCTGACATGTTAGGTTAATATTTGTTAAAAAAAAATGACTACCAACATGCTCAGCCTGATATTCAAGTCATTTTAATTAGTTTTACTGTCATACTGAGCTTGTCGAAGTGTAAATAGCTAAAGTTATTGTAAGGACTTCGATAAGCTCAATCTGACATAAAGCTTCGATATTATGTCTGTGCTCTGCTCAGTCTGATATTAATTTATATTTCGAATACTTTCGTTAAAGCGTTTAATTTTATCAATATTTTTTAATGCTGGAGCAAGTTCAAAGCCACTATTAATATCAACTCCTATAAATTGAAGATGTGTTATATTTTTTAATTCTTCCGCCATTGTTTCATCAATTCCTCCGCTTAATAAAAAAGGTGTTTCTCCATTGTATTTACTTAGTAATTCCCAATTAAATGTAATTCCGTTCCCCCCAGCTTGTTTTCCGAAAGCATCAAATAAGAAATAGTCGCATACTGATTTATAAGGACTCAAATTTGTGAAATTAAATTCTTCTGAAATATTAAATGCTTTAATCACTCCAACTTCAAGTTCCTTTATTTCGGCACAAAATTCAGGAGATTCGCTTCCGTGTAATTGAATATAATCAAGCTGATAATTTTTAATTTTGTTATTAATAAATTCCTTAGATTCATTTACAAACACACCAACACGACATATATTTTTCGGAGTGTTTGTTAAAGCAGTTTCTGAAACATTCCTTGAAGATTTTTCATGAAATATAAATCCGATAAAATCAGGTAGTATTTCCGAAAGCTCTTTAATATTAGTGCTATTTCGCATGCCGCAAACTTTTAGTTTCATAATGATTGTTTTTTATTCTCTTAAAGATAAGAGCAAAGGCATGAAAAATAAATTTCAGCTGTCCTATTGAGCATGTATAAATATGTTATAGATTGTTAACTAACAAAACTTCGACAGGCTCAGTTTGACAAGTCCAAGTTAAGCTTCAACAAAACTTCGAGACTTCTACAAGCTCAGTTCGACAAAAATTAAATAGGACTATTCTTTTTTATTTTCTCAATAAAATCGCTACACGCTTGCCCTGGGTTTTCTGTTTTCATAAAGTTTTCACCAATTAAAAAACCGTCAAAACCTTGTGCTCTTAAGTAATCTATGTTTTTATAATCACTAATGCCACTTTCTGCAATTTTTACAGTATCCGATGGTAATGATTTCGCTAAACGGATAGCATTTTCAAAATCCACTTCAAATGTTTTTAAATTTCTGTTATTGATTCCTACTACACTTATTTCAGGAATGTATTTATCGAGCTCTTCAGTTGTATGAATTTCAAGCAGAACTTCTAAACCTATATTGTGAGCTAAAGCAGTAAACTGTTTTATTTCAGTTTTAGTTAATACAGCGGCTATTAATAAAATAGCATTTGCTCCAATTGACTTTGCTTCTATAATTTGATATTCGTCTATTGTGAAGTCTTTTCGTAAAATAGGTAGTGTATTTACCTTTCTTGCTGCCAATACATCTTGATTAGTTCCTCCAAAAAAGTTCGCATCTGTTAATACGGATAGGGCAGAAGCCCCAGCATTGCTATATCCTGTGGTAACAATTTCTACTAAAGCAGTTTTATTTATAATTCCTTTTGAAGGCGATTTTCGTTTGAATTCAGCTATTATTCCTGATTTATCATCTCGTAAAATATATTCTTTTAAAGAAATGTTATCAGCTGAAAAATAGCTGCTTTTCTCCAATGATTGTATCGATTGAATATTTTTAGCTGTAGCAACCTCCGCTTTCTTATGCGCTATAATAGTGTCTAATATATTCATGCTTATTTGATAACTTTAGTTAAACTAGCTAGTGCTTTTCCTGATGCTAAGGATTCTTTAGCTATAAAAATACAATCCTGTAAACTTTTAGTAGGTTCTAAACATTGTATGGCGTGTGATGCATTTGCTAAAACTACATTTTGTTGCGATTGTGTTCCTTTGTTTTCTAATACATTAGTAAATATTGTTGCAGCTTCTTGTATTGTGTTTCCTCCAAAAATAGCTTCTTGACTATGTTTTGGGAAGCCTATTTGCTCAGGAGATAATAGCACTTCACTCGTATTAGAATAGTGTTTGAATTTTCCGGTAAGTGAAATTTCATCATATCCATCTAAACTATGTAATATGCTATAATTTTTACCAGATTTTTGAAGCATATAATTATAAATCCGTGCAATTTCTAAATTGAATACACCTACCAACTGATTTTGTGGATTACTTGGGTTTACCAAAGGCCCTAACATATTAAAGAAGGTTTTGATACCAAGTTCTTTTCTAACAGGAGCTACGTTTTTCATTGCCGGATGAAATAAAGGCGCATGCATCATGCAAAAATTAGCGCGCTCTAATTGTCGTTTTAAAGTTGACTCGTCACTGGTAAATTGATAGCCTAAATGTTCTAATACATTTGACGATCCGCATGAAGAGGACACTCCATAATTACCATGTTTAGCAACTTTATATCCAGCTCCTGCAACTACAAATGCTACTAGTGTAGAGATGTTAAAGGTGTCTTTCCCGTCACCACCTGTTCCACACACATCTATGGTGTTAAAATCAGAAAAATCTATTTTCAAACATAAATCTAATAATGCATTTTGGAATCCTCTTAGCTCCTCTGCAGAAATGTTACGCATTAAAAAAATGGTTAAAAAAGAAGCTATTTGTGTGTTGTTAAAATCTCCTTTTCCAATATGAGTTAATGTTTCGTATGCTTGTTGTTCGGTTAGTTTTTGATGATCAAACAATGGGTTTAATGCTATCATCGGATTAACTTTTTTGATATTCTTCAAGACTGGAGTTTCCATATCCATGTTGATTGATTATTAAAAGACAAGGTTAAATGTCTAAAAAATTATTAATTATTTCTTTACCGTGAGGGGTTAATATGGACTCCGGATGATATTGTACTCCATAAACATTGTACTCCTGATGTTTGAGGGACATGATTTGATTATTGTCATCCCTTGAAGTGATAACTAAGCTATTGGGGAAGTTATCATTCGATATCACCCAGCTATGATAGCGTCCTACTTCAATATTCTCGGGTAAGTTTTTATATAGTAAATCGCTTGTTTTAGTAATTGTTATCGGAGTTGCGACACCATGAAATACATTGTTGAGGTTTTCCAGTGTTCCTCCAAATACTTCACCAATGGCTTGCATACCTAAGCAAACACCTAATATTTTTTTGGTAGCAGCATAGCGTTCAATTACAGCTTTCAAAATCCCTGCATCTTCAGGTAAGCCAGGTCCGGGTGACAATACAATGGTGTTGTATTTATCAATAGCTTCAATAGAAATTTCATCATTTCTAAATACATCTACTTCAAAGTTCGGATTAGATTCTATGTAATGCACTAAATTGTAAGTGAATGAATCGTAATTGTCAAGTACTATTATTTTTTCCATAAGCTTATGCTTAGTTTCCTAAAAAGGTAGCGTTTTTTAAATGTTATATATTTTAGCTTCAATTATTCTCTATTGTGAGCTAAAAAGATACGGTTATATTTTTTCTGCTAAGGTTAATGCTTGCTGCAAAGCCCCAAGTTTGTTGTTTACTTCTTGTAGTTCATTTTCTTCATTAGAACTTACTGTAACACCAGCTCCAGCTTGACTGTATAAAGTATTATTTTTACTCATAAAACTCCTAATGGTAATTGCGTGGTTTACACTTCCGTCAAAGCCAAAGATACCAATTGCGCCACCATAAAACCCTCTGTTTTGATTTTCATATGTATTTATCAACTGCATAGCCTTGTATTTTGGAGCCCCAGATAGTGTTCCTGCAGGGAACGTATCCGCAAACATTTGTATGGCATCATCATCTTTGTTTTCAGCCTCAACTTCAGAAACTAAATGTATCACATGACTATAAAACTGAACTTCCTTGTAAGTTTTTATAGTCACATTTTTACCATGTCTGCTCAAATCATTTCGTGCTAAATCAACCAGCATGGTATGTTCAGTGTTTTCTTTAGGATCCTTAGCTAATGCTTCCGCAAGTTGCTGATCTTCTAAATCGTTTCCTGTACGTTTAAAAGTTCCGGCAATTGGATTGATAGTTGTTTTACCGTTAGCTACTTTTAATTGCGCTTCCGGAGAGGAACCAAATAACTTAAAATCGCCAAAATCAAAATAGAATAAATAAGGAGATGGATTAATAGAACGTAAAGCTCTATACACATTAAAATCATCGCCATTAAATTTCTGAGAAAATTGACGAGAAAGCACTACTTGAAAAACATCTCCTAATTGGCAATGTTCTTTTCCTTTAGCAACCATGTTTTTAAATTCCTGATCTGTAATGTTTGAAGCTTGATTCCCTTCTAAATTGAATTGATATTTTGGATGATTGTTGTTTTTCACGAGTTCTTCAATTTTAGAAATTTCAGAAACACTTCCTTCAGGACAATTCTCTAAAATGGTCATTTCATTTTTAAAATGATCAATTTGAATGATGAATTGAAACAAACAATAGTGCATTTCAGGAATTGTATTTTTCCTTTTATGAGCAGCCAATGTAATTGTATCAAAATACTGAATGGCATCATAACTACTGTATCCAAAAACACCATTAGTAACGGTCTCATTTTTTACTACATCAAACTCCGAAATAAAATTTTGTAAATGAGTGGTCACGTCTTTTTTATTCAAGACAGTCACTTTTTGTTCAACTCCTAAAATACTTGTTGTTACCACACTACCATTAGCAGTAAATGTAGCAATGGGTTTTAAACAGATAAACGAGTAATTATTCTCGTTACCATGATAGTCTGAACTTTCTAATAAAAAGCTATTGTGAAATTGATCACGTAGTTTTAGGTACAAACCAACCGGTGTAATTGTGTCGGACAGACTAGTAGATGTTATTGTATTTATGTTCATTTTTCAGTTTTGTGTATAATACCAATTTAACAACATAATGTCGCATATAATTTGTTTCTTTTCGACCTATATTTCAATATAAAATAAAACTATAACTGTGGCTATTCTTTGATTTTCTATTTCATCTAGACCAAAAATAATTCAAATTAGCAATACGTCATTACATAATTAAATTGGCACAAAAAAAAGGCTTACCGAAAACGATAAGCCTTTTTTATAATTTATATATAAACAGGTTATTAGTTCACGATTATAGAGTTAAATCGGAACCACTGCCAGTTTGTGTTATTTGTTGTAATAGTATTCATATTGAGGACAAAGTTAAGAATTTTATTTTCTAAAATGCAAGAAAAAAGATTCTTTTCCTTTTCATGCAGCATCACTAGCATCTGAAAGTTTCAATAAAAACTTAATTGTTTGTCAGATTGAGCAGTGCCTGTGCTGAGCATAGTCGAAGTATCGAAATCCATAATCCATTTGTTTCCATAAGGCTTTGACAAGCTCAGTTTTACAACTATTTTTAGTGTCAGAAATTAAATTTTTATTTTTTAATACTAATATAGCGCCGTTAAATAACGAGTTTACTTTTCTACTAATTAACAAACTTTCGGATAGCAGTGACGCAGCATATTTCTATTGTTTAAGTTTTTAGTGAATCCTTCAGGATTCCATTGATAGGTATAGGTTTTTATCGTCACTTTGAGTGAAATTATTTGGAATGCAATGGAAAGTAATTTTGTATCGAGAAGTACTAGTTCTCGATACAATTTTCAAACCATTTCACTACATGAAAACCACTCGAACTGACCCTGTCACTACTTTTTTTTTTTGTTCAAAGATAGAAGTGACAACAACAACAACAACAACAACAACAATACAACATTATCATTATTCTATAGTCTAAGAGCGAAGCGATCTTTGTTCTTTAGTTTTAGTTATTTCTTCAAATTTACAATTCGTTGTAATAAACTAGGGTGTGAATAATGGAACCAAACGTAGGTGTCATGCGGAGTAAGGTTACTTAAACTATTCTTAGAAAGTTTTTTTAATGAGCTAATTAAATCGTCTGAATTGTGTGTTTCTTTGGCGTAATTATCAGCTTGGTATTCAAATTTACGAGACAAACTATTCATAAATAATCCTGTAATTTGCGATATCGGACTGTATAATAATCCGAAAGCAATCATACCAATATGAAAAGAAGGAATTTGTACTCCTAATGCTTCTGATAAAACCGGACTAGCAATAAATAGTGATAATAACCATAAGGTAAATCCAGTTATTAGGGTTGATAAAAGTAGGTTATAAATAATGTGTTTACGTTTGTAATGACCAACTTCATGGGCTAATACAGCAACAATTTCATCTTCTTCTAAATCGGTTATTAAGGTGTCATATAGCGTGATTCTTTTCTGACTTCCGAAACCTGAAAAATAAGCATTGGCTTTGGTGCTTCTTTTTGAACCATCAATAACAAAAACATTGTCTAATTGAAAACCTGCTTTCTCAGCATAAGCAGCAATTTTGTTTCTTAACGAACCTGCTTCTAAAGGTGTTTGTTTATTGAATAATGGAACAATTAATTTTGCATAAAACATGTTCATAAATAAACTGAAAACAGCTACAAGTGCCCATGCGTATAACCAAAAATGAACGCCAGCAAATTCGTAAAACCAAATGATTAAGGATAAAATTCCACCACCCAGTGCAGCACTCATTAACCAACCTTTAATTTTATCAATAAGGAATAGTTTTTTAGTAGATTTATTGAAGCCAAATTTTTCTTCAATCACAAATGTTTGATAATAGGAGAAAGGAGTACCTATAATATCAGACCCAATCATAATTATTCCAAAGAAAATCAATGCAATTAAAATGTTGTTGTCCGTAAATGTTCTGGCGTAATCGTCAACCATTTTGAACCCATCAAAAAAGAGGAATCCTAAAGTAAGTAGTATGGAGAATAAAGAGGAGATGTTTCCAAATTTATTATTAGTTAATTTATATGCTTGTGACTTTTTATATTCCTGGGCATCATAAACATCTTGTAATTCTGTAGGAAGGACATCATTGTAATGTTTCGCGTTGAGGTAATCTAAAAATTTATCGAGGATAAAATCGAAGACTAAAATACCAATGATGATGTAAAATATAGTTTGTGCAGTCATTTCTTGTAATGAATAATTATTTTTAAGTTTTGTAAGGCCTTCGAGGGGCTCTGCTTGACATTCGTGTTATATTAAAAAGTATTCCAGTCACACTGATCAGCGCTTGTGCTGAGTACAGACGAAGTATCGAAGTACGAATATAGTTGAAGTTTCATTAGGACTTCGACAGGCTCAGCCTGACATTTAGGTTAATAAAAATTTCATCAGTATTGACGTCATCAAGCTTTCTTTAATTTTCAACTAATATTAAAAAGTACTTCAGTCACGCTGAGCTTGTCGAAGTACGAATATAGTTGAAGTTTCATTAGGACTTCGACAGGCTCAGCCTGACATTTAGGTTAATAAAAATTTCATCAGTATTGACGTCATCAAGCTTTCTTTAATTTTCAACTAATATTAAAAAGTACTTCAGTCACGCTGAGCTTGTCGAAGTACGAATATAGTTGAAGTTTCATTAAGCCTTCGGCAGGCTCAGTCTGACAAAGTATAGGAATACTTCAATCATCACTAATTGCACATTAATTAAATCCCCGCTGTCTTTTCGCTTCAAAAATTAATACACCAGCTGCTACGGATACATTCATGGAATCTATTTGTCCCTGCATTGGGATAATGATATTTTGTTTCGCAGCATCACGCCATTCTTGACTCAGCCCTGTAGCTTCCGTTCCTACAACAATTGCAGTTGCTTTTGTATAATCTTCCTGATGATATTCGTTTGAATTTTGTAGCGTAGCCGCGTAAATATTGATGCTGTTTGCTGATAAAAACGAGATGATTTCTTCGGTATTCCCAGTAGCAATTTGATTGGTAAAAACACAACCTACACTTGAACGAATAATATTAGGATTATATAAATCAGTTTTTGGATTGGCTATAAATATAGCATCTATATTGGCAGCATCAGCGGTACGTAAAATAGCACCAATATTACCTGGTTTTTCTGGAGCTTCTGCAACAAGAATTAAAGGGTTTTTTGTATTGAAAACAATTGATTCCAAAGAATTCGATTTTGTTTTTACAATAGCAACAACACCTTCGGTTGAACTTCTATAGGCAACTTTTTGGAGTACTTCTTTCGAAACACTTATCAAATTGAATTGTTGATTTGTTAAATTATTGATTTCATCTTCGGAGACCAATTCGGTATAAATCAAAACGGTATCTAATTCATAGCCTCCTTTTAAAGCTAGTTCTAGCTCTCTAATCCCTTCTACGGTAAATAAACCTTCCTTTTTTCGAAGGCGCGATTTCTCCTGTAATTGAAGCACTTTTTTAACTAGTGCGTTTTGTGTACTACTAATATATTGCATAGGGCAAATATATAAAGTTATGTAGACTTTTGTATGCAGAATTAACGCATTGAGGAGAGGTAATAAAAGAATTTAGAAATTAGTTCCGTTATTATGTAACAAATCACTACGCTTCGCGTTCTAATAGGGGACTAAAACATCATCATAATCATCAATCAAAATAACACTCATCATGTTAAAACAATTCTTTATTGTCTGCTCAGGAGCAGATACCGACCTTTTAGATAATTGTTCAAAAGGCGAACAAACAAAATATGCAGGTATTGGAGCTACCGTTTTCTTTACCGCCGTTATGGCTTTTATTGCCGCCAGTTATGCGTTGTATACCGTTTTTGACAACTATTTCGTGTCAATTGGATTTGGTTTGGTTTGGGGACTCTTGATATTTAACTTGGATAGATTTATAGTTTCTACCATAAAAAAAAGAGAACGCTTTTCACAAGAATTATTACAAGCAACTCCTAGAATCATATTGGCAATGATCATTGCTGTAGTAATTTCGAAACCTTTGGAGTTGAAAATATTTGAAAAAGAAATTAATCAAGTGCTCTTGGAAGAAAAAAATACAATGACACTCGATAATAAGGATCAGGTAGCGTTACTGTATACTCCAGAAATTACAAAGTTAACATCTAAAATAGAAAGTTTAAAAACGGAGGTGTCTGAAAAAGAAGCGGAAGTAAATAACTTATACGCTACTTATATAGCTGAAGCGGAGGGAAGACAAGGAACTAAATTATTAGGTAAAGGACCAGTATATACGGAAAAACGAAATAAGCATGATGGCATGTTGTTGGAATTACAGAAATTGAAAATAACCAATACCGAGAAAATATCCGGTATTGAAAATCAAATAAGTACGCTCAATAAAACCTATGAAGCCCAATTAGTAACTACACAGCCCATTATTGATGGGTATGACGGATTAATGGCTCGTGTAACGGCTTTAGGAAAACTTCCTTGGTTGCCCTCATTCTTTATATTTATATTGTTTTTGGCCATAGAAACATCTCCGATTTTGGCTAAGTTACTAGCACATAAAAGTGAATACGACTATAAAGCAGAAAATCAAGAGTCGGAAGTAAAAACCTGGATGCAATTACAGGTTCAGGAACGGGCTAATAATTTGAAAACCAATACAGCTATAAGTAATAAGGTGTATGCCGATATACAAGAAGAAGAACAAGTATATCAATATAAAAAAGAGAAAGCAGAAGAGTTGATTCGGTTTCAAGCAGAAGTTTTTTATAAAAACCAGAAAAAAGCAACAGTGTGATTTAGTTGAAAGGTGAAAAGCAGAAATGTAGGAAAGAGAAAGAGAAAAGAGATTAGTTTTATTGTCAGACTGAGCCTGTCGAAGGCTTAATGAAAACGAAAACATAACCACTTCAATATTTCGTCTTTGCTAATCACAAGCTAAACTTAGTATGACAAACTCACTTCTACAAGCTACCATTGACGTAATTCATTAAAACAGCTATTCTCGATACAATTTTCTTATAAATTCAAAACAGAATTTATAAGAAAATCACTCGAATTGACGCTAGATACGTTATTATTTCCGCTTGTTTTTTTGAAAAAACTAACGTCTCAGTGTGACAAACGTGATCAATTCAAAAAAACGAATTAACCAGAAAACTACTCGGTCTGACGAGAATTTAAGTTAAACCTACCCGTCACTTCGAGTGATTTTGAGGAACGAAAAATTGTATCGAGACACAACTAAAAAACGCCGTTTTACAGGAAGACCATAATTGCTTACATTTTATGGTTTTCTTTTAATTAACAAAGACCCAAAAGTCATTATTCTTATACAGTTTTTTTTATCATTTTCACGTCATTTCGACAAAGGAGAAATCACATCTGAGTGAACAACATAAACAATGGTTTTTTCGAAAATACTTGAGCTAACAGCTATGAGACCTCTTAACTAAAGTAAGTACTTTTACAAGATCAGTCTGACTGAAATACTTTTAAAACCAGTGTGTCAAAACTTTAAAAGGGATCGTTTAAGATATTTAAAAAATAAAAATGTAGACTTTTAACTGTATGCTAAAATAAAATTGAAATAAAAACACATCTATTGTAAGGATATTTAAATAGGTCAGACAACCTATTTAAATATATATAGGAATGAAAAATTTTAGTGCCATTGCAATAGTGTTAATTAGTTTTTTTGGTTTTTCTCAATCGGCTAATGAAATAGGTGAATTGTCTCATAAAAGCATAACAGAACGATTTCCAAATAAATTGAATAGGATGTTTACTGCTCATGGAACTTATGAGCGTTGGGATAAAATGAATCAATTGTCGTTTGATTTATTGAAAAAAGGAGGGGCTACTGAAACTCACTTAATCGATTTAAAATCGCGTAAAACATTAATTAGTTCTTCAAAATTCACCATTGGATTTGATGGAAAAGATGTTTGGATGAATGCTGAAGGAAAGTTTCCTGTAGAAAGAGCCCGTTTTTATCACAACCTTTATTTTTACTTTTATGCAATGCCATTTGTTTTAGGAGATCCTGGAATTAGCTATTCTAGAGTAGCCGATTTGAATTTTGAGAATAAAAAATACACAGGCTATAAAATTACTTACGAAAATAATATAGGAGATTCTCCAGATGATAATTACTTTGTGTATTTTGATGAATTAACACGTCAAATGACTTGGTTAGGCTATACTGTTACCTATGGTAAAGATACCCCAAATACAGAAATTCATTATATTAAATACACCAATTGGGAAACGATAAACGGATTAGTATTGCCAAAGAAACTGCAATGGTATGATTCGGAAAATAATTTACCTGCAACTCCAAGCAATAGCGCTGAATTTGAAAATAGTACTGTTTCAGAACAAATAATAGAAGCATCAAAGTTTACAAAACCAGTTGACGGAAAAATAGGCGAAAAATAGTATTTGTTAAGCGTAAAAAAGTCGGTTAATCCTATTTGGTTTAACCGACTTTTTTATGTCATTTATTTTAAGTTTTAATTAGGATTAGTTCGTTTTGTACTTTTCAGTATATCGATGGTATAATTCTGTTTGATGAGATTCTAGGCTAATAATTCGGCCTTGAATAAAAGCATGTGAAAGTTTATTTGTTCTCATGTCTAATGCGTCACCTTCTGAAATAAATAGCGTAGCATCTTTGCCAACTTCTAAACTTCCTGTAAAACTATCAATACCTAAAATGATAGCAGTATTTAAAGAAATCAATTGTACTGCTTTTTCTTTATCAAGTCCAAAAGCCACGCAAGTACCAGCGTAAAAAGGTAAGTTTCTGGTGCTCATGCGCTCCATACTACCGCTAGTATCCAATCCTACTAAAACACCTTCGTCGGATAAAATAGTGGCTAATTTATAAGGCAAGTCATAATCATCATCATCATTTTCAGGAGTGCTATGTACACGTTGTAATAGTACTGGAATACGGTGTTTTTTTAGCAAGTCCATTGTTTTGTATGCTTCGTAAGCGCCAACTAGGACTAAATTTATCTTTTGTGTAACTCCAAAATCTATAGCATCGATAATTTGTTTTTCATCGCTTACATGGATAAAAACTTTTTTAGTTTTATTGAATACAGCTTTCATACTGTCAAAAACTAAATGTGTTGTTTTGGAGTTATTAAAGCCTGCTTTTTTAAAGAAGTTATTTAATTCCGCTACTTGTTCCGAGTATTTTTTATTAGGAACAGTTGGTCCAGGAGCTGCCCACCAACCTGAACGATTAAATGTTCTTGGCCAATTGATATGAATTGCGTCATCTTCCTTAATTACAGCATCTTCCCAGTTCCAAGCATCAAACTGAACAATCGATGAACTCCCAGAAATACGACCACCACGAGGCGTAATTTGCCCTTGAAGCACTCCATTTGGACGCATACTTTCCGTAACCTTTGACTCGGTATTATACGCAATAATACTTCTTATATGTGGATTATACGTACCAAGTTCTCTTTGGTCATTTGAGGCTCTAACGGCATCAATCTCTACCAACCCTAAAGTAGTATTTGGAGCTATAAAACCTGGGTAAACATGTTTCCCATGTGCTTTTATAATAGTTCCTTTGTATGCAATTTTACTAGTTGTAGCATCGGCAACAACAGTAAGTTTGCTATTTTCAAAAATAAGTAAGGAGTTTTTTATAACGGTTCCATTACCAATATGCGCAGTTGCACCAATAATAGTAATAGGTGCAGCTTGCTTTCTACCTGGTGTTTGTTGAGCAAAACCGAATGAACAGATAAGCAGTGTTATGTATATGATGTTTTTCATAAATTATGAACTAATGTTATTTGTGTAATTAAATGTTATTGGTAATCTCCTTCAAAATCACAATGTATATGTGGTCGTTTATTTTTCTTAGGAGATTGCGTTTTTCCGCCTTTATTTTTATAATCAAGCATTAAATTAATTAAGGTATTGCGTTCCTTTTTTATGTTTTCTCTATCTTTTAAATCACGAGCAAGATCAAAATAAACAACTCCTTCAATAATTGTTTTTTCAGCTTTTGCGTACACGGACAACGGATTGGTGTTCCATAACACAACATCGGCATCTTTACCAATTTTAATACTCCCAATTGATTGGTCTAAATGCAAGAGTTTTGCCGGATTTAAGGTTACGAACTTCCATGCTTCTTCTTCAGAAACATCACCATATTTAACAGCTTTAGCAGCTTCTTGGTTTAAACGCCTACTCATTTCCGAATCATCGGAATTAAAAGCAACAGTAATACCTTGTTTATGTAAGATGGCTCCGTTATATGGAATGGCATCATTAACCTCGTATTTATATGCCCACCAATCACTAAAAGTTGATGCGCCCACTCCATGTGCTTTCATTTTATCAGCAACTTTATATCCTTCTAATATGTGTGTAAATGTATTGATGTTAAAATTGAATTTCTCCGCTACTTTCATCAGCATGTTAATTTCGCTTTGAATGTAGGAATGGCAAGTAATAAAACGTTCTTTATTTAGTATTTCAGCAATAGTTTCCAATTCATCATCCTTTCTGTATGGTTGGCCACTTTTCTTTTTAATATCATAGGCTTTGGCACGCGTGAAATAGTCAATATATACTTGTTCTACACCCATTCGTGTCTGTGGAAATCGCGAATAACTTTCCCAATTACTTTGTTTAACGTTTTCTCCTAATGCAAACTTGATGGCTTTTGGAGCATTTGGTATTAACATTTTATCAGGTGTTTCTCCCCATTTTAATTTTACAAGAGCCGATCGTCCTCCAATAGGATTTGCCGAACCATGCAAGATTTGAATTGTAGTTACACCACCAGCTAAATTTCTGTAAATGTTAATGTCGTTTGATTTTACAACATCTTCAATGGTAACTTCAGCAGAAGAATTTTGTCCGCCTTCATTTACTGATGAGGTTGCAATATGCGAATGTTCATCAACAATTCCTGCGGTTAAATGTTTACCTGTACCATCAATAACAGTGGCTTTACGAGCTGCAATATTGTCTCCTATTTTTTCAATTTTACCATTGCGGATTAAAACATCCGTATTTTTAAGAATCCCTTCTCTTTCATTGGTCCAAACAGTAATGTTTTTGAATAACAATGTTTCTTGTTTCGGAGAAGTTTTGAAACCATACGCCATATTCGGATAAGAAACAGCTACTAGAGTAGGAGTAGAAGTTTTATCTTCTTTTTTACTTTCTTTTTTATCCTTAGGGTCAGAATAGATTCCTGTAAAAGTAGTCTCTGTTCCATTTTCAAGAATTGCTTTTCCGTTTATAGTTGCCTTTTCTTGAGTAATTTTGGCAATTAATCGAGTATATGAGTTTCCTTCTTTTTCAGAGAAATGGATGTTTAGCCAATTGTCCTTAAAAGTCATTTTACTAGTAAGTTTTATAGTGTCCTGTTTAAGTTCAACTTTAAACTTAGGAGCTTTTCCCGATAGTATTAAAGTGTATTTTTTCGTATTTATAGTTAGCTCATAATTACCACTAATATTTTTTGAATTTATATCAGAAAATGAGTTTTTATTCCCCATAATCCAATGTTCATAAAGCGTTGTTTTTGAATCAAAAATATCCCCTGAAGTAATCATAAAGTTAGCATAGCTTCCTTTTTTTAAGCTTCCTATTAAATCAGATTTCCCTAGTAGTTTTGCAGGAACAGTAGTCAGCGCTGCAAGAGCATCCGTTTTGTTTAATCCGTGTTTAATTGCATTTTGTATGTTAGAATTGAAATCAGATACAGATTTTAATTTATGCGTAGTTAATGCAAATGGGATATTGTTTTTAGTAAAAGCACTTGGGTTTGTTGGAGCTAAATTCCAATGCTTCATATCCTTTAAAGATATTTTTGATGCTTGAAACGGATTTTCAACATCATAAGCTTTTGGAAAGTTTATGGGTAAAATATAAGTTGCTTGTGTAGCTTTTATGTTTTCTATACGTTGGTATTCATCACCACCACCAACAATGGTATAGTTAACACCAAATTCATCACCTAGTTTATCAACTCTTAAATCGTTTAACCAGTTGCCAGCATTAAAAATATGAAGTCTGTTTTTATTAGCAAGAAAAGCTTCAATTGATAAGTCTTTTGTTTCAATATTTCCTTTACTATACCAATCAGCATCATGATGTACTTGCCTAATTAATGCCATTCCTCCCATAATAGAACTTGGGTAGGATTGCCTAGATAATTTACTTTTATTAAACGAAAAATACTGTGCCGATTTTTCCTCAATAATTTGAGTTGCTGCATTTCCTTTTTGATCAAGAGCTACTAAAGTACCAGTACCACTCATAACCGCATCATGCATATGGGTGTTAACAATTCCAAAACCTGCTTTTAGTAATTCTTCTGCTTTTTTAGTATCATATTTAAAAGAATGAAACGAATTCGTTTCTGGCCGGATATGGTCATTCCAGTAGTATCCTTTTCTGTTCGCATCAAATTGAGGAGAATGATGCCCTTTTTCTCTCTTAGGTTTTTCTACCCCAAATGAACTGTAGATATCAATAAACGAAGGGTAAATAGTTTTTCCAGAAAGGTCAATTGTTTCTGTTTTTTTTGGAATATGTACCCCGCCACCAATTGCAATAATTGTATTGTTTTCAATTAGTAAAGTCCCATTTTTAATGATTTCTGACGGACTCACGTATATTGTTGCATTTGTGAATGCTGTTATGGAATAATCGGGAGTTTTTACACCATTTGTTTTGGGATGGTATTCCTGTGAATACGATACGCTTATCATGAAAAATAAGAGTACGCTAAGTTTAAATTGGTTCATTGAGTTGATTTAGTTTTTTAATGGATTTTAAAGATAGTTAACTAAATCAAAAGTGTTGAATTTTAAGAATTTTTTAACATTTACGGAGCAATAAGGATGGACTTATTTAAAAGCCATTGGAATGATATTGAGTTTTAAAACCTGCTATTTTAATTGAAGTTGTTTATTTAACAGGTTGTTCGTTTTTTTTTTTTGTATTCATCGGTTTTCAAATGGTTATGACAAATTATCAAATATTATCCAGGAGCTAGGGTGTCAATTAACTTAGCAAAAGGCTTGTGTAATAAGGAGCCGTATGAAGAGGGAGGTTTTCCTTTACTTATAAGACTAGTAGCTTTTTTAATATAGTTTTTTAACTCTTAATATACTTTCGATATACTTTAAAGAGGAGTAATATTCTAAATTATTACCAGAATTAATTTCCATATTTAATAATTCTTGATAAATAATATGATCTTCTTTGAAGCATTCTTTTAAATAAACTAAATCAAATTTTAGATGCTTTTTATTGTATAGTTTACGAATTTCATAGCGGTAGTTTTGTTTTACATTTTTAGTTTCTTCTTTTTCTTCTCTTGAACTATCCGAAAAAGTTATTTCAATATTTTCTGAAATAGTTTTTCTTTTTTTACTTTCAGAAATATAATTAGATTCATTAAATTCTTTAATAGATAATTCTGTTTCTTCTAAATATTGTTTTAAATCAGTTATAAAATTTTCTATTACTAATTTATACCTGAGATGTTCTTTTTCTTGAATTTTACATCTTTTTAAGTACTCTACTTTGTAGATTAAACTATCATTTATGATTGTTTCAAAAGTACAATATGTAAAATCTACTATTTTATCAAATTCGGTATTAGATTCAATCATTTTTCCAAGTTGCTTAACTTTCTTTAAATACTGATTAAGTACTTTCTTGTTTTTATTAACTATTATTTCTAAATACTTTATTAAATATTCATTGTGTCTTTTTAAAATTTCAGAAGTTGAATAAGATTTAGTGTTCCCTTCGAAATCATTGTCTTTAGCGTATTTAATATATTCAATATTTGAAGAGGATAAATTATTAGAAAAAAATATTGAAGATTTAAAAAATTTATCTTTATCTCGGTTTATTGGATGTCCTATTAATTCGTTGCGAATTTCTCTATTAGGGTTTTTATCAATCTTTGTGCTTTGCGATTCTTTAAAAAATTTTAATAACTCATCAGTTAAATCTTGATGAACATATATAATTTGCATTAAACCGATAGAATGAAAAATATTTTGGTTAAAACTCTTATTTGAGTCATTCTTTTTTAAAAGCTCTAATGTGTCTAAAAAATACTTTAGAATATCACCATAATAATTTGTTTTAACCTCTTCGTTCCATAGAATTTCACCTTGAATAAATTTATAATTCCATACATAATCATTCCAAAAAGCGGTAATTTTATTTAAATTATATTCAATTAAAGTCATTTATTAGGGATTGTTATTAAGGTTTAGTTTAAGAAATATTGGAAAGTTGAAAACACGATAAATTTCGGTTTTAGCAGAGAGCTAAATTCTTATATTTTTATTTTATCTTTTCTTTTTTAAACCCAAATTAAAAATTTGGTAAAACATTATAAATAAGCACAGAACTTTGGGTTTAACACTTAATAAACAGTATTATTACTACTTACTTTCCTCTTGTTCAAACAGCCTCACTTGAAGAAGAAATTTTTCCAGTTGTAATTTGCTAACCTATAAACTTGTTAAAGTAATCTCTTAATAAAATGGATGTATTTTTTGCCATAATTAAGTATTTAACATAAATACACTAATTCTTGGTATCACTAGCGGTTACCTATAAAAAAGACGGAGGATAGAATCCACGGGTTTTCGTATTTCCACTAGTCAAACTTTTTTTGTTTAGTTTCATTTTAATGACAAATTAAAAGATTTATCGAACTTCGATAAAAATACAATACTTTGGGTTACGTACCAAAACTTGTATTATCTACAGGCGTTACTGATAGTAGTAATTATTTATTACTACTCATTTCATTTAAAAAAAATGATTGATATTATTCTTTAATTTCAATCAGAGGGTTTGTGTTAATTAATTCAGGGAAGTCGGGCATTGGAGCATAGCTTCCTTCTATTGACCCCATACATTCTTTGCCAGTTGTTTTATCTAAGAAGTATCGTCCAAACGCTATTTCGTTATCTATAAAAACACTGTACATATCAGGACCTTCAATAATGCTATTGTTAAAACCGAAGCGTGGCAAGCCAAACGCCTTTATAATAAAATTAATTTTTTCTTGTTCTTCGATAGTTGGAAAGTAAAATTTTTCAAATCCCCATAAATCAAATGGAGAAACATTCTGGTTGGTTAGATTAACCTCAAAATCATAATTTAAATTCTCACCTTTTTTGTCAACAGGAGTGAATCTGATAATTCTTCTGTATTTGACAATTGTTTTTTCTGAGTTTTTCCAAGCTGTGATTTCATACAAAAGAGGGTCTAATACAAATTGAGAGTATTTGGAGGTAATAATTTTATTGGCTTGATCTATTAGTTTGTTTTTATCTAAGGGAATACCTTTTTTTATAAGCTTATCTTTTTTAGTAATTATGACGTCAATAGATTCATTATAACTAATATGTTTTAATTTGACTGTGTATTCATTCCAATTAATAGATTCATACTCTTTCTTATAGGAAATTCTGTCTGCACTCTGATACATTGAAATCGTCAGTTCGTATTTTTTTCCTTCTTGAAAAATAAATAAATGACCAGATGTTACAGAAGCTTGTTTATCACTTATTGCATTTTTGTGTGAGAATCTAGTTAATACAATAGAAAGGGAGTTGTCTATCTCTGTTTTTGTATTGAGTACTAAATTAGTTGTTTCATTCATAGTGTTCTTTTGGGCATAGTTTGAGAAACTAAAAGCCAGTAATAATAAAGTAAATAATCTAGTCATATTAATTCTTTGTTTCTTTTATTACTGCAACTAGGAAATAAGCGCTGTTTCATTTTTTTTAGTCGCTTCCAAAAACACAAAAAAAACAAATGCTTCTGTCTGGGGATCTTGTGATTAGTATTTGTTGACTATGTTAAAATAGCATTTATTTTCAGACGCATAATGTTTACTTTTATCATTATGAATCCTTACTTTTTTATTTAAAAAATATGTATGCTGTTTGTTTCTATGTAAAACAAATTCCCTCTGCCTACAATTAGGTAATTACACCAATTAAACTTGAAGCTACTCATAAGTAAATTGAATCATTTTAGTTTGAACTACCTACATGGTTAGTTGCTCGATTTTTTGTATACGCCACTTCTAAGCTCAAGTTCACCAGTCTTCAAATGGTTAAGAAGAGTCATTAGTTTTGGTTTTTTCGTTTTTCCTATAAGTATGTTAAGCCCCATTTTTGAAGGTCCAAAATCTTTTAGTCTGGCAACGAGTACATCAAAAAAATAAATTCCTGCTTGGGTTTGATTAATGGTTTGTTTTTTTGTTAAACTCAACTCTATCAAAAGCCCATCCATTTCGTCTGCATTAAATAAGCCCTCTCTTAAAAAGGAGATTCCGAACTATTAATTACTGTTGTTGCACACAGATTTTACTCTTTTCGGTTTATTATTCGTTCAAATATTTTCAATTTATCAATTCCAAGTAATATAAAATAAGCAAATAAAGTTAGAAAGAACAAAGTTGTCATAATTCGTAAGTAAATCTTAACGGTCCATTCTAAAGCAACTTTTACTCGTTGCATTATGCCAATTTTAATTTCTTTACCTTCTAAAAGTGAAAACTGGACTGTACAAAATTCATTTTCATCATCAAAATCTCCAAGACTAACTCCAAGTCCTTGAAGTTGTTGTTCAATTTCAAGAATACGGTTTTCCAATCCCATATATTCATCTATTTTCCCGCCTTTTGATTTTAATTCAATTAGTGAGGTTCTGATTTTTTCTAATGACTTCTTTTTTGCATTTAATTCTTTATATTCATTTGTCTTATCTTTCTTTGTTATTTGTTTCGCTTGTACTTTACCAATTGTTATTAGTTGATTATATAATGCATCAAAATTTTCAGGTGGAACTCCGATTACTAAATTTAGTTTTCGATATCCCTTATTTCCACTTTTTTGTTCAAACTGAATTAATGCGTCAAGTTTTTTAATCGTTCCTCTTGACGACTTTTCTTCTTCTTCAAAGTTTGATGATTTAGTTTTAATTTCCGCAATTTTTTCATACTTCTGGTCAACTTTTATTGCAGATTGATTTGTAGTGCTTGATTTTACTTCATATTTGTTTGTTGCATAATTTCTTTTCGAGTTAGAAATGTTATCAAAAAATTGAGATTGATTAGGTGTGTCATCAAAGGTTTTTGTATAACCATACATTAGTCGAAAAATGAATAAAGTAGCAAAAACTATTATTAGCCAAAAAAACAGTTTTTTTAATCGTTTCTTAAATGTTTGTTTCATATTTCAGATGTTTGTATTGCTTGTGTACAACGATTCGTTATGAATAGCACGTAAATTAAAAGGTATTAAAATTTCAATTTAGCATTTAGCTATTTTTTTGTTTTTCTGTCTAAAGCCAAGTCAAAAAAAATAACGGACACTATAAATATACACAAAACCTGCTATTAAACACAAAATCCCGTATTGTTTATAGGTGTCCTAAGTTTACATTTTCGATGTTTATAGATTAATAAATATAAGAACAAAAAGAATAGAGTAAGGTTGTTATGGGTTCAGAGACTTGAGATCTCGTAAACAACGAAAATCCCTATTCTTTTACTACCAAAATACGATCTGTTCATTAGGATTTAAAGTTGTTTCTAGGATGTCGTATAACAGTAGCTGTTGTTTTTATAAAAATAAAAATATGAATAAAAATAAAGAAATTACCGGAATAGATGTATCAAAATCTAGTTTAGATGTTTTTAGTAATGATAAAAAGTACTCTAAAAAAAATATTAGCAATGTATGGTAATTCTTGTAGTTATGTTATGGAAACTACAGGTTGTTATAATTAGTTATTGACTATTTACTAGTATGATTTAGGAGTCTTGGTAAGTGTTGTAAATTCATTGATTATAAAACGATTTATTCAAATGAAATTACAAAATTTGAAGAGGGGTAAAAATGATTTGTCTTTATTTAAAGCAACGTACAGCTCTATTGAATACACTTCATAGTTTGTTCTTCATCTGGAATAACAAAGTGTAAATTGGTACGTAGCTTGATACGTCAATTACGTTATTAAAAAAAGGAAATAGATTTACTGGAATTAGAGGTTGAAAAAGCAATAAAAAAAAATGATTCAGAGCTCTATATAGATATAAAAAGTTTCCCTGTAATAGGTTAAAAAATAGCTGCATTATTGTTAATTCACACCAACGGTTTTCGTGTTTTTGGAAGCTATAAACAGTTGATTAGTTATTTTGGATTAGCGCCCACAGAACGTAGTTCTGGCAGTAGTATTCGAGGTCGAAGTAGAATTATTAAATATGGTGACGTTACGATACGGAATCATTTATTTATGTGCAGTTTTATTGCATGTAATTCAAACCCTTAATGTAAGGCTTTATATGATCGAATAGTAAATAAAGGAAAATCAAAAAAAACTAGCATTAATAGCAGTGTGTAATAAGTTATTAAAACAAGCTTTTGGAGTAGCTAAATCTTGGTTGGTTTATGATATAAATTTTGAATTAGAAGATTTGTATGAGATGAGTAAAAAAGAGCTGAAAATGTTTTTTTTTTAGCTCAGTTTATTGTTGTTGCTGGGCTTTTATCTCTTTTTCTGTTTTATTATAGTAATATTTTTTTTCATCAAGTTCTAATTCCACCACATCGTTAGTAAAATAATAGTGTGCTTTATCGAACTTTATTGGAATGATTACTTCACCTTTTTTATTAATAAATCCATATTTGTCGCGTGCTTGACTTCTGGTTAAAAAAACGTGCTCTATTTCTTCAACTAGTTGAAATTTAAAAGAAAGCAAGTAGTCTTTTTGGGTTCACTTCTGATACTCTTTGTTTAATGGTTTTTGCATTACACTTGTTTTTTAGTGTATCGCTGTTTCAGGACGGGACAACATAGACATAAAAAAAAATCCTGTCATTATTGACAGGATTTTTTTATTCAGATAAGATCGATACTTATGATCTTGTTCTTTTTTCTTTAATTCTAGCTTTCTTACCAGTAAGCTCTCTAAAGTAAAAGATTCTTGCTCTACGAACAGATCCTTTTTTGTTGATTTCAATTTTTTGTAATGCAGGCATGTTAACAGGGAATATTCTTTCCACTCCTACAGTACCAGACATTTTTCTAATAGTAAACGTTTCAGTTGAACCGTGTCCTCTTTTTTGGATAACAACACCTCTATAAAACTGAGTTCTTGTTTTAGCCCCTTCCTTGATTTCGTAGTAAACAGTAATAGTATCTCCTGCTCCGAATTCTGGGAATTCTTTTGTTGTTACAAATTCGTTTTGTACAAATTTAATTAAACTTTCCATTTTGTAATATTTAAACTATTGATTTAAAACAACATACACGATTATCGCCAGAGGTTAATCTAAAATTGACTGCGAAATTAACCATTATTTAATAATTGGCAATGAATTGCAGTGCTTTTTTATGAATTGATTTATTTTTCAAATAAATCAGGCCTTCTTTCTTTTGTTCTTTGATGTGCTTGATCTTCTCTCCAGGATTCTATTTTAGGAAAATTACCTGTAAGTAATATGTCGGGGACTTTTACTCCTTTGTAGTCAGCAGGCCTTGTGTATACAGGAGGAGCTAATAAGTCGTCTTGAAAAGAGTCGGTTAGCGCTGAAGTTTCGTTGTTTAATACGCCAGGTATAAGCCTGATAACTGCATCGCATAGTACGTTAGCAGCAAGTTCACCACCAGAGAGAACAAAATCTCCTATTGAAATTTCTCTTGTAATGAATAAGTCACGTACACGTTGGTCAACACCTTTGTAGTGCCCGCATAGGATAATCATGTTTTCCTTTAGAGAAAGTTCATTTGCAGTACCTTGATTTAAGGTTTTTCCGTCAGGCGTCATGTAAATTACTTCATCGTAATTACGTTCGGACTTTAGTTTAGTTATGCAAATGTCAATAGGTTCTATCATCATTACCATTCCCGCGCCACCGCCAAATTGATAATCGTCAATACTTCTTTGTTTATTGGTGCTGTAGTCTCTTAAGTTGTGGAAATGTATTTCTACAATTCCTTTTTCTTGTGCGCGTTTCAATATAGAGTCATTAAACGGACTCTGCATTAATTCGGGTAAAACGGTTATAATATCAATTCTCATAAAACAAATTAACTTTTATTTCTTGTTCAATTCGTCTTGTAATTTACGCATTACTTTTTGTTCGCGTTCTAAAGCTGTTTTTTTGTGACTTTCATATTCCTTTTCTACGTCAGCAAGTTGAGTTTTAGTTTCTTGAGTTACAGTGTTGCTGCTTTTGAACTTGTAAATAAAGAATAATAACAAGATTGATAAGACTGAAATTATTCCCCAAAAAAGGTTTTTAAAAGAAGCTTTCTTCATATCGCTTCCAACAAAGGAAATGTTATCCTTATCAGTATTTACTGTAGTAATTTCGTTATTTAAAGAAGTTATCTTTAATTCCAATTTCTTGGTGTTTGATTTTTGATTTTCAATAATAATAGATAAACTTTTTATTTCTTGCTTTTGTTTATTTACAGAATCTATAACTTGTTTTTTTAAAGAGTGTAGCCAAGTTCTTTTAACAACTTTGAACTCTTGGAAGTTATTAGATTTTTTAATGACATAGTCAAACTTTTCATTAACACTACTGTTTGTGAGTGAAAGTTCCTTATCAGTTTCTTGTGCTGAAATAGTAGAGACACTTATTAAAAGTGTCAGTAAAAAAAAGTAAATCCTCTTCATGATATCTGTATTTTTTTTGATAAAAAATCCGTGTTATATCACAACACGGATTTTTATAATTTATTGTATGTAATCTGATTCCTAGTAATAACTAAATCTTCTTACTTTAGATACGTGTTTAGCTAAGCGAATAACTTGGTGTGAATATCCATATTCATTGTCATACCAAACATATAATACTATGTTTTTTCCGTTACTTCTAACAATAGTAGCTTTACTGTCATATATTGATGGGGCAGAAGAACCAACGATATCAGAAGAGACTAATTCGTTATCTAACGAGTATTTTATTTGTTCTACTAAATCACCTTCTAAAGCGTATTTTTTGATGATAGCATTTACAGCTTCAACAGAGGTAGTGTTTTTAATTTCTAAGTTTAAAATAGCTAATGATCCGTTAGGAACAGGAACTCTAATAGCATTAGATGTTAATTTCCCTTCTAAGGATGGTAGCGCTTTTGAAGCAGCTTGTCCAGCCCCAGTTTCAGTAATTACCATGTTTAAAGCAGCGGCTCTACCACGACGATATTTTTTATGGAAATTATCTACTAAATTCTGATCGTTTGTGTATGCGTGAATAGTTTCTAAATGTCCGTGAACTATTCCTAAGCTATCTTCAATTGCTTTTAAAATAGGTGTAATGGCATTTGTTGTGCAGGATGCTGCAGAGAAAATATTTACATCATCAGGGTTGTTTTCTAAGTGGTTTACACCGTGAACAATATTAGGGATTCCTTTACCTGGTGCAGTTAATAAAACTTTATCAGCACCGTTAGACGCTAATAATCTGCTTAATGCTTCTTTATCTCTAAAAGCTCCAGTGTTGTCAATAATTAAGGCGTTGTTTATACCGTAAATGGTGTAATCAATATCTTCTGGTGCATTAGCACTTATCATTTTTACGGTAGTTCCGTTTATAATTAGTGCTTGATTTTCTATGTCAGTAGTTACTGTTCCGGAAAAGTCGCCATGAACAGAATCTTGTTTTAATAAAGAAGCTCTTTTTTCTAAAACTATTTCATCAATTTTACCTCGGGTAACAATCGCTCTTAAACGCATTTGTTGCCCTTTAGCAGTTTTAGACATTAACTCTCTGGCTAGTAAACGTCCAATTCTACCAAAACCGTATAAAACAACATCTTTAGGTTTGATGTCTTCGGATTTGCTAGCGTCTTTTAATTTATCAGAAACAAATGCTATTGCATCATTGTATTTGTCGTCTTCTAGGTGGTATTCATAAGTTAATTTACCAATATCTAGTTTAGACGGTGGTAAGTCAATACTTTGTATGGCTTTAGCAATTTCAACTGAATCAAAAATAGAAATTGGCTTTTGAACAAATTCACCTGCATATTGATGTAGGTTTAAAATGTCACTCACATTATTGTCAATCAATTGGTTTCTAAAAAGAACCAATTCAATTGATTTGTCGTACCATAAATCACTAACTACTTTAATAAAATCTACAGAGGCTCTTCTTCTGTCCGCTTGAAAAGCTAGTTCTTTTTCGTAAGTATCATTGTTTGCAATCATTCTTGTTGTTGTTTGTATTGTTGTTTTTGAAAGTGCAAAATTACTAATTATAACTAAAAAAAACGCTCCTGAAGAGCGTTTTTTTAATCCGTAATTATTCAGCTGATTTTTTTTCAGAATATATAATTACTTTTTTTAACGTAGCCACCAATTTTTTGAATCTCCGTTTTTGTAAATAACCTCTATATTATATAGGTTGTTGGAATCTAGATTTTTAAGTTTAGCTAAGTCTTCAATACTTTCTATGTCTTTTTCGTTGATTTTAATGATGATACAGTCTTTTGTTAAGCCAAGTTTTTTTGATAGAAAATCATTATCGATGGTTACTATTCTTACTCCGCTTTTTATTTCTAAGGCGTCTATTTCATCTGTTGTTAGGTTCTTTAATTCCAGCCCTAATACGTTCTCTGTAAGGATACTGTTGTCAGATAATTTTACAGTGAATATTTTTAAAACACCTTCTCTTAGTACGGATATGTTAATTGTATTGTTAGGTCTTTTTGTGCTTAAATATCCAGTAAGGTCGGATGATTTGGTAATTTTAGTGTTGTCAATGTTTTTAATAATATCACCTGCTAATAACCCTGCTTTTTCTGCGCCAGAATTAGGTTCTATTTCAGATATGTAATACCCTTGGGTGTCTTTTAGGTCTAGTCTGATTGCCTGGTTGTTGTTTAGACCAAACCCTGTAACCCCTAAAATAGCTTGTTGTACATTTCCGTATTCCAAAATATCTTGAACTATTTTTTTAGCAGTGTTTGAGGGTACTGCAAAAGAGTATCCTATATATGATCCTGTTTTGGAAGATATAGCGGTATTGATTCCTATTAGTTCTCCTCTAGTGTTTACTAAAGCGCCTCCAGAGTTTCCTGGGTTTACTACGGCATCTGTTTGTAAAAAGGATTGTATGTTACTATCTCCGTCTAAGTCTCGTGATTTAGCACTTATGATTCCTGCGGTAACTGTTGAATTCAAATTGTATGGGTTTCCAACTGCCAATACCCATTCGCCAATTTTTATATCATTAGAATCTCCAAAAGGAATGTATTGAAGTTTTTCTTTCGCTTCAATTTTTAATAAAGCGATATCGCTTTTTTTGTCAAATCCAATAACACGTGCTTTGTATGATTTTTGATTATTTAGAGTTACTGTTAGTTCATCCGCATTGTCAATAACATGATTGTTAGTAATAATATACCCGTCTTCAGAAATAACAACTCCTGAACCAGTGGATCCTTTTTGTATCTTTTCACCTTGATTATTGTAGTATTCAAAAATATTTCTTGGTTGCGTGTAAGTAGTGGTATTTGTTACGTGAACAACTGCGTGTATGGTTTTTTCTGCTGCAATTGTGAAATCTGTGTTTTCAGCTAAATCGGTTCTTGTATTTGTATTGTATGTAACTGGTGTGGCGAAAGGAGTGGTTTGTGTGATGGTGTTAACTTCTTGTTTTTGATCTTCATCTGTAAAAGATATATAGCCAACTAAACTAAGTATTCCGCCCAGTGTCGAAAATAATGTAATTTTTAAGATCTCTTTCATAATGTATTGTGATTTGGGTTATTGTATTGTAAAGTTAAATTATTTTTCAAATCATTAATTGACTTTAACGTGCTATTAACGAGGTGTTAAAGTGTGTTAAAAATTATTCATGAAATTATTGACGAGTTTTTTTTGCTTGTATTTCTTAGGTTGTATTGTGTGTTTTGTAAGGTTAGATTATGGTGTCCTATTTTAGTGAGTTTTTCGTGTGATTGCTTACATTTGTAAAACAATAAATGTCTTCTGGTTAAAAACGGAAGTTTTAGTAAATAATAAACGATTACCAAGCTATGTATTGGTGCTCAATTTCATCAGTGATTTTCAATGATTAAATTTTATAAATACCAAGGAACAGGAAATGATTTTGTGATGATTGATAATCGTCAGCAAGTGATTCCTAAAAATAATCCGGTTCTTGTAAATTCATTATGCGATAGGCGTTTTGGAGTTGGGGCAGATGGATTAATCTTGTTAGAAAAGAGTAGTATTGCTGATTTTAAAATGGTGTATTTTAACGCCGATGGCAATCAGAGTACTATGTGTGGTAATGGAGGGAGATGTATTGTTGCATTTGCTAACTTTTTAAATATTATAAAAGAGCGAACAACTTTCGAGGCAATAGATGGGTTACATGCGGCTACTATTTCTGATAAAATAGTGAGTTTGCAAATGAATGATGTGGTTTCGGTTATTAAAAAAGAGGATTATGTTTTTTTAGATACAGGGTCACCGCATCATGTTCAGTTTGAAGAGAATATTTCAGACTTTGAGATAAAAACAATTGGAAGAAATATTAGAAATGAAATTTATGGTGCTAAAGGGAGTAATGTGAATTTTGTAAAAAAGATTAATGAAACAACATTTAGGATGCGTACATATGAACGTGGTGTGGAAGATGAAACTTTAGCTTGTGGAACCGGTGCTACTGCTGTTGCGATCGCAATGAATTATTTAAAAATAACTAAAGAAAATAATCTTAAATTAAAGGTAGAGGGAGGGGAACTTCAAGTGTCTTTTAATAATAAGGATGGTAAGTATACCAATGTTTTTTTAACAGGAAAAGCGGTACAAGTATTTAAAGGAGAAGTAATATGTTAACATTAAAAGGAAATCGTGTTTATCTAAGGGCTTTGGAGCCGGAAGATTTAGAGTTGATTTATGCCATAGAAAACGATGAGTCAGTTTGGGAGGTAAGTCAAACACAAACGCCGTATTCTCGCTTTTTGATAAAGCAATATTTGGAAAACTGTCATAAAGATGTTTATGAAACAAAGCAATTGCGTTTAGTGATTATGACTACCGATGATGAAGCAATAGGTTTTGTAGATTTATTCGACTTTGATCCTAAAAATGATAAAATAGGATTAGGTGTATTGGTACTAAGTCATGCTCGCGGTAAGAAATACGGACGTGAAGCGTTAGAATTGCTCATTGCCTATACATTTAAAAATTTATATGTGCATCAAATTTACGCGAATGTATTAGAAGACAATTTAGTAAGTGTAAAGTTGTTTGAAAGTTTAGGATTCGTAAATTCGGGTGTTAAGAAAGATTGGATTTTAGAAGGGAATCATTATAAAAACGAATATTTATTTCAATTAATTAAAGATGTACATTAAAAAAATATTAGTAACTGTAGTTTTGTTAGGATTAGTAGGTTGTGCAGTTTTTGCATACTATGTGTACAATGCTATATTTGTGCCTAATACGGCTTTTGAGAATGATAAAGCAACATTGTTTATTTCGTCTGACGCTTCTTTTAATGAGGTGTTAAATGATTTAGAACCCTTATTAATTGATGTAGAAACTTTTGTTGCCGTAGCAAATAGAAAGAAGTATTCAGTTAATGTTAAGCCTGGGAAATATAGTGTTATGAAAGGGATGAATAATAATGATATTATAAATTCTTTACGTGTAAAAAACATTCCTGTTAAAGTGTCTTTTAATAATCAGGAGTCACTAGAAAGTTTGTCAGGTAGAATTTCAACTCAAATCGAGGCAGATAGCGCTTCGTTAGTGAGTGCTTTTAGGGATAGTGCTTTTCTGAAATCCAACAAGTTTACGAGTAGTACGGCTTTAGGTATGTATGTAGCTAATAGTTATGAATTTTTCTGGAATACATCAGCCAATCAGTTTAGGGATAGAATGCTGAAAGAGTACAGTCGATTTTGGACAGCGAATAGAGTAGCGAAAGCTAAAAAAATTGGTTTAACTCAAAACGAAGTAATTTCATTGGCTGCAATAGTTCAAAAAGAGACGGTAAAAATAGATGAAAGACCAAGAGTTGCTGGGGTTTATATGAATAGAATAAAGAAGAGGATGTTATTGCAGGCTGATCCTACAGTAGTTTATGCTGTTAAAAAAGCAACAGGAGTTCAGTTGAAACGCGTGTTATATGAACATTTAAAAATAAACTCTATCTATAATACATATTTACACGCTGGAGTTCCTCCGGGGCCTATAACAATGCCAGATGTGTCAGCCATTGATGCAGTGTTAAATTATGAAAAACATCAGTATTATTACTTCGTTGCAAATATTAAAAAAATGGGGTATCACCAGTTTGCTAAAACCCTTGCGCAGCATAATAACAATGCGGTTGCATACCGTGCTTGGGTGTCAAAAAGACACTAAGTAGTTGATTTCCTTTGTTTTAAAAATAAATCACTTTATCTTTGTAGTTCCAAATTTAATGATATCTTTGCCGACTGAAATTTTAAGCATTTCATTAAATCGTGTAAAAGCGATGAAAGTAAGTCTTAAGAAATCTATTATATGATAAAGAAGTTTATGAAAGTTTTGTTTATCGCTGGAGCAATTTTTATTACTGCTACAGGATTTACATCAAAGAAAGAGTTGAAAGCATCAAATGTAATTAACTCTGAAGTGAGAGAAAGTTTAGGATTGTATTATACAGTTTTAAGCGAAGACGAAATTCAAGAGGAGGCTGAGGAGTTTTCTTTGTTTTTAGGGAAATCATTTATCGGCTTTAAAGAGGCTGTGGGTTTCAAGGAATCTCAAGGAAGGTATTCAGTAGTGAATACTTTAGGTTACATGGGGAAATACCAGTTTGGTAAAGGGACTCTAAAATTGATAGGAGTTTACAATACACGAACTTTTATGGGGAACCCTAGTATTCAAGAAAAGGCTTTTGAAGCAAACCTTTCAAGAAACAAATGGGTTTTGCGAAGAGATATTAAGCGTTTTTCAGGTAGAATGATAGGTGGGGTTAAGGTTACTGAGTCAGGGATTTTGGCAGCAGCACATTTAGGAGGTCCTGGGAGTGTAAAGAAGTTTTTAAGAAGCTACGGAGCAACAGGTTTTTCTGATGCATATGGGAGTTCAGTACGTTATTACATGAAAAAATTTGCAGATTTTGATACGTCTTCTGTTGAAGAAAATAAAAAAGCAAAAGTGGTATTGAGTTAATGGAACTATTATTTCAGAACGAAATAATATTTATATAAAAAAGGGATACATTTAAATGTGTCCCTTTTTTAGTTCACAATGAGTTTTATTTCTGAATTACAAAAATGGTAGGTTTCTTGTGTAGGTCTACAGGATTTTTGCTCCAGAATTTCGCTGTTTTTGTAATGATTAATTCTGTAGGAAGTGTAATGTCACAGGCAACACATATTTTTGTATTAGGGTGTAGCGTAGTACTTAAATCCTCTAACATCTTATTATTTCTATAAGGAGTTTCAATAAATATTTGTGATTGATTATAGTCGAAAGAAAGTTTTTCCAGGCGTTTAATAGTTGCTTTTCGTTCTCCTTTGTCAATAGGTAAGTATCCATTAAAGGTGAAGTTTTGGCCATTAAAACCTGACCCCATCATTGCTAGTAATATTGATGAAGGACCAACCAAGGGTCTTACTTGAATGTTTTTGTCATGAGCAATTTTCACAACATCTGCTCCAGGGTCTGCTATTGCTGGGCATCCTGCCTCTGATAATAACCCTACAACTTTGCCTTCTAGGCAAGAATCTAGATAAGCAGGAATATCATTAGGGTTGGTAAATTTATTTAACGGATGTAAAATTAAATCAGGTTGTGATTTTTTTGGGCAAACTCTTTTTATGAATCTTCTTGCTGTTTTTTCGTTTTCAACAATAAATTCATTGGTCATTTCTAATACTTTTTTCACTGAAATAGGAAGTACTTCTAGAGGTTCGGTGTCGCCAAGTGTTGTTGGTATTAAGTAAAGTTTTCCGTTAAGTTTCATTTTTGATTGTGTTATATGTTTTTTGCAATGTGCGTACATGCTTTATCTAGCATTCGGTAAACGTTTTCAAATCCGTCATTGTAATAAGGATCAGGTACATCTAAATCTTTTCCTTGGTTTATTTCGTTTAGTATGAGCTTTACTTTATTTCTGTCTTCATTATTTTTAGCTAATCTAAGAACGTTATTCTTATTAGCATTATCCATTACATAAATGGTGTCAAATATTTCAAAATCAGCAGCTATAAATTGCCTGCTTCGTTGCTCTGTAATATCAATATTGTATTTTTCACCTATTTCTATTGAACGTTGATCTGGTAATTCACTGCTATGAAAAGCAGAGGTCCCAGCGGAGTCGATATAAACAAAATCAGGATCAACTTTTGATTTCAGAATTCCTTCGGCTAAAGGTGATCGGCAAATATTACCTAGGCAAACCATTAAAATTCGTTTGTGTATCATTTGATTTTGGTTAGTACAATTTAAGAATAAAAAAAATCATCAACTATTTTAGTTGATGATTTTTCTTTGTGATTATAAATTGTCTGTTGAAAACTACAGTGTTAATTTTTTTTGTAAGTCTTCCACGTATTTTTTAAATTGTTTGTCAGTGTGTGCAAGGTTGTCTACTGTTTTACAAGCGTGTAATACTGTAGCATGGTCACGTTTTCCTATTTGACTCCCAATACTTGCTAAAGAAGCTTTAGTTAGTCTTTTAGCAAAAAACATAGCTAATTGTCTTGCTTGAACAATGTGGCGTTTTCTGGTTTTTGATTGTAATGTGCCAACGTCCATTGAGAAATAATCCGAAACTACTTTTTGAATGTAGTCTATTGATATTTCACGCTTCGTGTGTTTTACAAATTTTTCAACTATTTGACGAGCCAAGTCAAGAGTGATTTCTTTTTTGTTGAATGAAGATTGTGCAATAAGTGATACTATAGCGCCTTCAAGTTCTCTAACGTTTGAGTTAATGTTTTTAGCAACATATTCTATAATATCATCTGGCATTTCAACACCATCACGATATAACTTGTTTTTTAATATTGCAACACGTGTTTCAAAATCAGGCTTCTGTAATTCAGCTGATAATCCCCATTTAAAACGAGATAATAAACGTTGTTCAATATCTTGCATATCAACAGGAGCTTTGTCAGATGTTAAAATAATCTGTTTCCCGTTTTGATGTAAGTGGTTGAAAATATGAAAGAATACGTCCTGTGTACCTGCTTTACCTGACAGGAATTGTACGTCATCAATGATTAAGACATCAATAATTTGATAAAAGTGAATAAAATCATTTCTATTGTTTTTACGTACAGCATCCGTGTACTGTTGAATAAATTTTTCAGCAGCAATGTATAATACGGTTTTCTCAGGGTATTTGTCTTTTACGTCAATACCTATAGCGTGTGCTAAATGTGTTTTTCCTAATCCAACTCCTCCGAAAATTAATAACGGATTAAAAGCTGTTCCTCCTGGTTTGTTAGCAACTGCTAAACCAGCAGATCTTGATAGTCGATTTGAATCTCCTTCTAAGAAATTTTCAAAATTGTAACTCGGGTTTAGTTGAGATTCAATTTTTACATTTCTTATTCCTGGAATGATAAAAGGATTTTTTAATTCCGGACTTTTATTTTTTAAAGGGACATCAACATTTTGTGGTTTTAGTGATGACCTATTTGCACTCGGTATTTTTTCAGTAAACGGCTGTTTATTGCCGTAGGTATTTTCCATTTTAATGTTATATACAAGTTTTGCTGAATTCCCAAGTTCTTTTGTAAGCGCAACTTTTAATAACTTTACATAGTGCTCTTCCAACCATTCATAAAAGAATTTACTGGGTACCTGAATACTTAACACATTATCAGTTAGTTTTATGGATTTGATTGGTTCAAACCATGTTTTGTAGGCTTGGGGTTGTATGTTGTCCTTTATAAAAGACAGGCAATTCTCCCAAACTGATAATGCTGTTTTATTCATTGAAAATATTGGTTATATTTGTTTTTTTGTTTCCTAGAGAAGTTAAATCTCATGAAATATTTTTGGGACTACAAATATGTGAACAAATAAGTGAAAAAAAAAATCGGTTTGCTATTGAATATTTAATATTTTTTCCTCATGTTAAGTGAAAGTAAGTTTTACTTTAATAATAATAATAAGAAACTAATTTAATGAGTATACACAAAACAGAAATACGAGTTCGTTATGGAGAGACTGACCAAATGGGCGTTGTTTATCATGGTAATTACGCGCAATACTTGGAAGTAGCAAGGGTAGAATGGTTGCGTTCCATTGATATTTCTTATAAAAAAATGGAGGATGATGGTGTGATGCTTCCTGTTGTTAATTTGAATATTAATTTTAAAAAACCAGCAGTCTATGACGAAGTAATTACTGTAAAAACAAAATTGCGAAAAAAACCGGGGTTGAAAATCATAATTGATCAAGAAATATATAACGAAAATAATGTTTTAATAACAAATTCTGAAATTACGTTGGTATTTGTCAGTATGTTAACAAAAAGACCGATGCTGTGTCCAGATGAGTTATTGCTTAAATTGGGGTTTTAATTTTAGGCGTAATTATTTTTTAGAATCTTCATTTTAAATAAAGCTACTGAAAAAATAATAGCATTTGTATTCGGTTTTTTAGAAGAACTATTCTAATTCTTTTATAGTAACCCCGTATATGTTTGTGAAAATATCAAAAATTTGTGTGGCATTGTTTTTCCTAACTGGAATTGTATATTGACAGTCCAATTCAAGTTTTTGATGTGTAATATTTAATTGCTTTTCTTTTACAATACGCATGACCTTATTCATGTCCTTGTATTGAAAAGTAATTTGAAATACACGGTCGATAGTTTTCTCTAGAATGTCAGATGCTTCTAAGGCTAACTTTGATCCTGTTTTATTGGCATTCATTAAGCCTCCAACACCTAGCTTAGTGCCTCCAAAGTAACGAACAACAACCACAAGGATATTTGTAACGCCAAAAGCTTGTATTTGCCCGTAAATAGGAGGTCCAGCAGAATTACTTGGCTCTCCATCATCATTAGCTCTATAACGAATTTTATCAGTTCCTAATTGCCAAGCATAACACCAATGTCTTGCAGTGTGATGTTCTTTCTTTAGGAGTTCAATAATTGGCTTTACTTCATCTTCAGATGTAATAGGGTATGTATAGCCATAGAATTTACTACCTCTATCCTTGAATAACTCAGCCTTTGCAGGTGCGTCAATAGTTTTGTATGTATCTTTTATTTCTGACAAAGTAATTTGGTGTTATTGTGTAATCAAAAGTATTGAAATTATTGCAATTGCAATACCTATCCAGTTTTTGCAGCTTAGTTTTTCTTTAAATATAAATAAACCCAAAATTGTGCATAAAGCTACAATAGCAACATTATTGATTGAGAATATTATTGAACTGGGCATATTTTTAATATCAAGCGCTTTTAGTAAATAATAGATAGAGTAATAATTTATAATCCCTAATGTAATTCCTGCTACTCCATTTTTAAGCGTGATTGGCGATGGTTTTATGCTATAAACGATTATTCCAAATATTCCTGCTAGACCGAATAAAATACCGGAAAATAAATTAGTATCCGCACTAGGAACATAGTTTTTTTGAATAAATTTTATGCTAGTGTCAATTACACCAGAGCCAATAAATAATAGTAGCGGAAATAAAAGAGTTCCTTTTTTTATTTTAGTTGTTTTGTTTTTTAAAGTAATGAAATATACTGCAAATAGTCCTAAGATTATTCCTGACATTTTAAATAATGATAGCTGCTCTTTATAAAGGAAAACTCCGAATAAAACAGGAATAATCACAGCCATTTTTCCTGCGACTGCTGCAACACTTACTCCATTTTTTTGAGAAGTAATAGCCATGACATTAAATACACAAATAAACAATAAAGCTAGAATTATTGCTCCAATAAACCATGTCTTGTTTGGCAGTTCAGCATAGTTAATAGTATTTTCATGTGACAGAATCCCTATTGTAAATGCTGTAAAGTAATTAAAAACGATAGCCTGTAATGTATTTACTTTATAGGTGCCAAATAATTTAAAAACAATAAATATAGCACTTGATGATAAAATACTTAATAATAGAAATATCATATTAAAAAAGGGTGTTTTTAATTTTAAACAGATCTACCACATCTTCTTTTCCAGGGGTTAAATTCCAAGAATGAATTCCTAATGCGGTTGAGGAGTCAGTATTTTCTTTAGTGTCATCAATGAATAAAGTTTCAGTGGCAATTAAGCTATTTTCATCTAATACAAATTCATAAATGTTTGCGTCCGGTTTTCGCATATTCATTTCATGAGATAAATAAAACTGTTCAAAACAATTTTTAAACTCATTGTATAATACCAATCCCCAGTCATTTTTAATCCAATCAATATGCATTTCATTGGTATTACTTAATAAGAAACAGCGGTACTTTTCACTTGTTTCTTTAATGAAATTTAATCGATGTAAAGGAAAGTCAAGTAACATACAATTCCAAGTATCAATAATTTTCTTTTTTGAAATACGAGGATATGCAGTGGTGTAAAACTTTATAAAGGCATCTGTACTGATTAATCCTTTTTCATATTCCATATTAATAAGAATCATTTCTGGAGTAAGTTCTGAGATGTCAAACAAATCTAAAGCACTTTTTATAGCTCCTGTTTTATCTAGATTTATAAAGATATCTCCGAAATCGAAAATTATATTTTTGATTCCACCAATGGGCTTAATTATTTTAGAGTCGTTTTGATTAAAAAAAGTAGTTGTTGAATTCATAGTTTATTTTGATGCATAGCAGGAAGTCAATCGTTTTTATAAACAGTAAGCGTGTCGTTTTTAATGTTTTTAGAATGGATTATTTGCCCACTAAAAGCGGGTGATTTAATTCCGTTTTTAAAAATAGAAGTTCCTCTAAAAACATGAGCTTCATCCCACAAATTTACATTTATAAAACTCTGAAGGGTTTTACTACCACCTTCAATAATGACTGACTGAATTTGGTGCTTGTAGAGTATTCTACAGATTTCTGATGTTATGTTTTCAGAAAAATTGATGGCTTCGAAAAAGAGGTTTTCTGAGTTTGTTTTTTTAATTTCTGTTAGAACAATTGTTTTAATACTGCCATCAAATAGATGATTGTTAGCAGAAATTTTTAAAGTACGGTCCAATACTATTCTTACTGGATTATGACCTTTCCAAGTTCTACTGTCAAGTTTAGGATTATCAGTGATTGCAGTATTAGTACCTATTAAAATGGCATGTTCATCAGCGCGTAGTTTATGAACCAATTGCCTCGAATACGTATTGGTAATCCAAGTGATTTTTGAATTATTACTAGGTGCAATAAATCCATCGGTACTCTCGGCCCATTTTAAAATTATATACGGACGTTTTTTAGTATGAAAAGTAAAAAAGCGTTTGTTTAATTCAATACATTCCCTTTCTAAAACACCCACAGTAACCGTACATCCGTTATTTTTTAGCTTTTCAATTCCTTTCCCTGAAACTTCAGAAAAACTATCGATACATCCAATAACTATATTTGGTATTTGATGTTCAATAATTAAATTAGCACACGGAGGTGTTTTACCAAAATGACTACAGGGTTCAAGAGAAACATAAATAGTAGCTTCCTTTAATAACGATTTGTTTTTTACGGAATTGATAGCATTCACTTCTGCATGAGGCTCTCCTGCTTGATAATGCCATCCTTCACCAATAATTATATTATTGTGAACAATAACCGAACCAACCAAAGGGTTTGTCCCCGTAGTTCCTAGTCCGTTTTTGGCTAGTTGAATACAGCGCTGTATGTAAGATTTATGAATTATAACGAAAGTTTTAACTCTTCAGTATGATCAATTTTGTAGGTAGATTTAATACCTACAACCTTATAGTTTAAGTTTCCTTTAAAGGTTACTTTGTGTGTTTTATTAAAGCTACCAAGTACAGCGCCTAACAAACCACCATTTTTGTTTCCAGGTATTTTATTAAAAGGAATAGTAACTTCAAGCGGTACAGCAAATTCTTTAACTGCAGGAACTTTAAACTCTTTTGATTTAACTGTTGTAATTTCTTGATCATCAATATATACAATAATGTTTTCCGGAGTTACTTTACCACCTAAAATATTGGGGTTGTTAAATATAGCATCAGCACTTAAGGTAATTTCCTTAGAGTTTAGTTGAAGGATTTTGATGTTTTCAACATGTTGGTATTCAATTTTTTTTGAAACACAAGAAGTAGTTATTGAAAATAGAAATAAAAGTATCGCGATTTGCTTCATAATTCACTAATTTTATCCCGTTAGTGGGGTTTGTTTTCAGATGTTTTGTACAACTGGAAATAGTATTGTTACTTAATAGCATGTGTACCTACATTAAAAATATCGTATTTTACGATATCGCAAAAATAACCTTTTATATTGATGCCCGAAATAATAATAAGAGAAATAGAAGTCCATGACAATAACGCAGTCGCTAAACTAATACGAGATGTATTGGAATCACTAGGAGCTCCAAAAGTTGGAACAGCATATGAAGATTCATCTTTAGATGTGTTATACAGTGTTTATGATAAAGAAAAAGCTGTTTATTTTGTGCTAGAAATAGATGGAAACGTAGTTGGTGGAGCTGGGATTTCTCAATTAGAAAACACCAAGGATAATATATGTGAACTACAGAAAATGTATTTTTATCCTGTAGCAAGAAGCAAAGGCTTGGGAGTAAAAATGATGCAAAAATGTTTAACTGCCGCTAAGAATTTAGGATATGAAAAATGTTATTTAGAAACGTTACCTTATATGAAAGCTGCCGTACGTTTATATGAAAAAACAGGATTTGAAACTTTAAAAGCACCACTTGGAAAAACGGGTCATTATAGTTGTACCGAATGGATGATAAAGGAGTTGTAGTACTGTTTTTCTGAAATTATCTTATAGCGTCATTATTGAAAAAACTGTGGACTAACAAAAGAAAAATAGAATTTATCCTATACTGCAACCTTTACCTCGTCACATAATAAATTACTGACAAACGTATGCATGCTTTTTAAGTCATTTCTACTTGCCGTATTGTCATGCGTAATATAGTTGTCAATCGTTTCTTTAAGCTCCAAGGATGTATTTAATCTAGTTGCTACTGGTGTATTCATGACTAGTTTGGATTCTTTAAAAACCTCAACTATCTGATTACTAATAGTTCTTTTGGATTCAATATTATCTGATGCTAGAATATCTAGTATTAGTTTTTGTAGTAAGGCTTTGCTGTTCATGTTTCAGTAAGTTTTGGTACAAAGTACTAGTCAACTACTGTACCAAAATTGATTATTGAAATATAAAGCAGACAGCATATGTTTGGTTAGCTGTATTTAAAATGTATAAAAACTTAGGGGTAATTACCAATATGGCGGAATGTATAGCTGAAAACTTTTAATACTCCTCAAATTGTATTTACTTAAAATAACAAGGCAGCTCGCTAGAACTGCCTTGATATTGTAGATCAACATTGAAATTATTTTTTTAATAATTCAGCTATAAATAATACTAGTGAAGCACCAATAGCACCTTTAATAATATCTCCAATTATCCCACTGATAAAGTTGATGTTTAAGGTAGAGAATAACCAACCAGCTACAACACCACCTACGATTCCAAGTACAATATTCATGAGGACTCCAAATCCACCACCTTTCATAAATTTTCCAGCTAACCATCCAGCTAGCGCTCCAATGATTAACGAATACAGTAATCCATCCATATATAGTAAGTATTAATTAGTATGAGTTTTAAAGATAATAAAAATAATTGAGTTGGTTCTTAATTTATTCTTTCAGGATAGAAACCGTATTAAATAACATATTATCTGAAAGTGATCTATTATGGTATTCCCAACAATTTTATGTGTTTCATAATGATATGTATTTTAAAGTATTGTTTTAAATAAAGTAATCAATTTTGTTGATAGGGTGTGTTTTTTACTTTACTCAATAAAAAGTATACTTTACTAATTGAGATAGTGACTTCACTAATTATGCATTGTGTAGCGGGGATTCAATAGGTAAGTTTGAAGTATAAATATTAAAAACTATTCATTATGAGCAATCAATTTAGCCTAAACATTAAAACACCATGTATCGAAAATTTTAAGGATTTTGCACCAACCAGTAATGGCGGGTTTTGTAACTCTTGTGAAAAAGAAGTTATTGATTTCACTAAAATGAGTTCTCAAGAAATTGTTACTTACTTTCAAACTAAAAAGAGCGCTGATACATGTGGATTATTTAAAAGTAGTCAATTACATAGGTATAATAAAAGCATACCTAAAAGGAGTAGTGTTAATTTTTTAAACGGGTTCGCTCTGGTGCTTTTATCTCTTTTTTATTTTAATGAGATGACTGCTCAAGAAGTAAAAAATAAAATAATAAATGGAGAGAATCCTCCTTCAAAATTCCAAAGCATACTCCATAAAAAAAATATAGCGGTCAAAGGAACAGTGGTTGAGAATATGATTCCCTTACCTGGAGTTAATATTATGTTAGAAGGAACAACTATGGGCACATCGACAGATTTTGATGGGAATTTTGAATTTCCTGTAAAGCTCAAAAAAGGGGATGTGTTGGTATTTAGTTATGTAGGTATGAATTCAAAAAAAGTGGTAATAACTAATGATAACTCAGGGTTAAATGTGACTTTAAAAGTAAACTTAAAAATGGATTCTTGTATACTTATGGGTAAAGTTGCAGTAAAGAAAATTTATAAATCTAAATAGCATAATGAAAACAAGACTCCTTATTTTAATACTACTCTTTTTTAATAGTTTTCTCTATGCTCAGGTTTCAGATTTTAAACATATAGATTTTACAAGAGCCAATACTTTAGCGAAATTAAATAATGGAGCAAGCATAGAAAATCTTCCGTTATTGGCTTATAAACTCACGCATAAATTGCCAACTAAAGTAGAACAGTTTAGAGCTATATATAGTTGGGTTTGCAGTAATATTGAAGGCGATAATAATCAACAAAATAAAATAGAGCGGAAACGTAGGAAATATACAAAGGACAGTATTTCACTCTTGCAATGGAATACGGATTATAAAAAAATAGTATTTAGAAAGTTATTAAAAACAAAAAAAACGATGTGTACAGGTTACGCATATTTAATAAAAGAACTCTGTTTTTTAACAGGTATTGAATGTGTAATAGTTGACGGCTATGGAAGGACTATTAGCACAAATGTTAAAAAACTGGAATTAGCCAACCATTCATGGAATGCCGTTAAGCTAAATAACAAATGGTATTTATGTGATGCCACTTGGTCTAGTGGTTATTTGGATGAAATGAGTGGTTTTGTAAAGGACTATAATGATGGGTACTTTTTAACGGACCCCGTTTTGTTTGGCAACAATCATTATCCGTTGAAAGAAGATTGGTTATTAAATAATACCTTAAGTGTTTCAAATTTCGTAAAAGCTCCTTTAGTTTATGGTGAGGCTTTTAAACATGATATATTAGTAGTTAGTCCTGAAAAAATGAATGTTTCCATACCGAAAAATAAAGAAATTAGTTTTAGTTTTAAGTCGATAAAAGATATTACTTGTAAAAATGTAGCTCTTGTTTATTGCTTAGGTATTGAAGAAAAGAAATGTGCTATTTATGATATCAAAAATAAAAACGGATTGATCTCATTTAAGTATAGGTTTAAACATAAAGGGAACTATGACGTACACTTAAAAATTAACAATGATATTGTTGCCACATATACAGTTAAAGTAACAAAAAACTTAATGACATCCTTCTAAGGTATATATGCACAAAGTCAATATAATGAGTTTTTTGAATACTCTATTTAGAGTTTTAGTACTACATTTCATTAAAGATGTGTTGTTTAGTAAAATTAACTACGGATTAATAAGCTAAAAAGGAAATCTAATATGCCGTGTATGAAATTTTTTCTTTTACGTTCGTCTTTACTAATAACATTTGTATCAAGTTTTAAATTTGCTAAAATAGGTTCTATGGATTTATCGGTAAATTCAATGGTTTTTAGAATTGCAATTACCTCGTTTACGTTTTTTCTTTTAACATGTTTTTCAAAACTATCCATTTGACCACTTACTTGAAGTCTTTCGTTTACTGTCATTCCTTCGTATCTCATTTTTTTTTAATTGTAGTTACTTTAATTGAATATGAATATGATCATCATGTCGTACGGCACGACAGCCATGAAAACGAATTTTACTATTGCTTAAGCCCAATCGTTGTTTCAAATGTGGTTCAATGAATAGCTTCCCTAATTGGTTGTTTTTTAAAATTGATTTCACCAACTTTTTAGTTCCTTTAGCAGAGAAATTTAGTTCATCATTTATACTTCCAAATGTGATGTACTTTGGATAATCATATTGAAAATATCCCATACTTAAACAGTTATCAATTTGATTGTATTCACTCGGTTTTGGTTTTTCAAATATACCGTATCCACTAACCGATTTTTGATGAGTAGTAATTTGACCGTTAGTATTTTCATAAATCAAACTGAGGTCTATTTTTTTACCGTCATTATGACTCAGATGCGGCAATAATGGAAAGTTATTGATGAATGGGAAGTTAGCATCCAAATAGTTGATTTGAATATTAGTGTTTTTTAAATCGGCTGTGGTTTTTTGTAATAAATTATTTAGTTGTGGTCTAACATAATTCCGATTAAGTAGTACCGTCATGTAATTTGTAGGACTAATTTTTTCAGTATGTTGTACTCGTTCTCTTCCAAATATTGGAGCTATTATCGGTACTAAAACTAGTGTTGAAGCTACATATAAACTTAAAAAAATAACGAGTAGTTTAAACTTGAAATTAGGTTTTAGTAATTTATTCAGCACTAAAGTTAATAGGTATACTATCCCGCCTATTTGAGTAAGGATAGTTAACAATCCAATTATTGTGATGTGTTTTATTATTTTAAAAATATTTTTCATCAATAGTTGTTGATATAGTCATAGTGTATTACAATTTAGTTGTTTTGTAAATAATACAAACACTATCATCCGAAAGTTTCAATAAAAACTTGATTTATTGTGAGATTGAGCAGCGCCTGTGCTGAGCATAGCCGAAGTGTCGAAATCCACAACCCATTCGTTTTCATAAGACTTCGACAAGCTCAGTTTGATAAGCTACCATTGACGTAATTCATTAAAATGGCTATTCTCGATATAATTTACTTATAAATTTAAAATAGAATTCATCATGAAATCACTCGAATTGATGAATCAGTAAATTACCATCGGACTTCGACAAGCTCAGTCTGACAACGCTAACATTCTTAACGTTAACCAAATGTCACACTGAGCCTCTCGAAGTGCTTATAATTGACGCTAGATACGTCATTATTTCCGCTTGTTTTTTTTTTAAAACTCCCGTCTCAGTTTGACAACTATTTTTATTATAAGAAAGTAAGTTTTTTCTTTTTTTAAAATACGTAATACGTTGTAAAGTAGTAGGTTAGTAGTGTTTTATTTCAATAAATCAGCTAACTTTCGGATGTTAGTGTAATACAATTAAGGAGTCTTAAAAAAGTTAAGTTACTTAATTTACGCCTTAATAAAACGCTTCAGTTTATGTTCTACTTTTAGTTTATTGTTTTTCCAGAAACTATAATGTAGCGGAAGTGTTTTGATGCCTATCCTACTAAAGGTTTTATAGCGTTCTATTGAAAAGGATTCATAATGAGCTCCAGGATGTCCTATTAAATCGATAAAATATTTTTGTTTATTATGAACGAAAAAGATATCCAATATGGTACCTGCTAACGGATAACTTAATTTAATGTTCTCAATGCCCAACTGTTCTAATAAACGCACAGTAGCATCTTGAAAATCATCCTTTTTATTGGTAGTTTTTTCTCCCTGGTATTGATAGTTTTCGATGAAGTTTAAATATTTAAAAAATAAGGAATCTTTGTTTAATTCGTTTTTATTAACTGAAGTATAAATATATTGAAAGGACTTTGCTCTCGTAGTTCCAACGTTTAAAACCTCTGCTTTATTTAAATGAGTATACGCAGAATGATGTGTGTTATTACATACCGTAAATGAAATAATAATGAGTTCCCTTTCTGAGCCTTGAAAGGTATATGGAGTTCCACAAACAATTTTAAATCGTTTTATATCATCAATGGCAACCTGATCACTAAGGAGTGAGTTTATGTATTTTACTTGACTATTAAATGGAGCAATGATGCCAATACTAGGAGATTCTCCGTTATTCTGATAGTTTTTTATCAGTTTTTTAATTTTGGAAACAACTCGTTTTGCTTCGGAAGTATTAATTCCTTTGCTATTTCTAGTACCTTCAATATATTCTAGTTCAATTTGATTTGTACGCGTGTATTCCGGAGTCGATTTTATAATTTCTAGTTGACTATCGTAAAATTCCTGATTGTTAAATTCAATTAAGGAAGGAGTTGACCTGTAATGTTCTCTTAAAAAGTTGACTTGATCTTGATTGGTTAGCCGGTATAAAAATAAATCTAATACGCTTTTATCTCTATAATTAAATAAGGGAATATTTGGTAATTTAAATTGTTCAAGAAGCTCTTGTTGGGCTTTTTTTGAAACAAATGAATAATGTTTTAGTTGATTTGGATCACCGGCAATGACTACTTTTTTAGCTCGGTATATTGCTGGTAAAGCGGTTGCAATATCACATTGGGTGGCTTCATCAATAATAACCAAATCAAACAATTCTTTTTGTAATGGTAAAACAGTATTTAGTTCCGATAAATGTGCTAACCAAAGAGGGAATATTTTCAAGACTTTATGAAATTCAATGGAGTCGATTAGGCGTTGTGATTCGGAGAAATTTGTTGCCGTTAATCCTTCGTAATAGGCCGCTAATTCCTTTCGGTATTTTGAAATATTATTTTTATTTAAATCTTTTAGTCTTCCTAATACATATTTTTTTAATTCAAACTGTATAGCTGTATTTAGCTGATTAATTCTTGCTATTTCAAGCCAAATAGAATCATCAAGGGAATTAAAATTATTTAAAAGTAAACGATGTAGTTTTTCTTTAAAAGTGGGATTCTCATTAAAATTTAATTCAGACAGCTGCAACTCTTGAGTTACAATTTCATGAAACTTTTTCTCAGCTTTTTTTAATTCTGTATCTAAAGTTTTTATGGTGTGATTATAAGTGTTGTTACGTTTAGTAATTTTGCTTAATTTTCTTTTTACGAGCGCTTTTAAACTTACTTTATATCTGTTACCTGTAGTGTGTACCAAATACTCTTTTATATTAAAGTCGTCAAGTAACATTTGCCTAATAACTTCAACGGATTGTTTTGTTTTTGAAACAATTAAAACGGATTTGTTATTTAAAATAGCATCTATTGCAATGGAGGAAATTGTATATGATTTACCAGTTCCAGGAGGTCCAATTATGATTGAATTATTAAATTTTTGAGCACTCGATAATGCATCAGTTTGATCTTTATTTAACCGATGAGTTAAGTAACTCGAACTGGTTTCAGACTCCTGATTTGTTTGATTAATTAATTCGTTTAACGCATTGGAAAATACATTTTGTTTGGCAATATTTTCCAAGTCCGTAACCACTTTTACACTTGACAGTGATTTTGTTAAAAAGATTGACCCTGCACTTGGAACAATTTTATAGGTTTCTAATTCGGTAGCTCCTTTGATTTGTTTTTTTATTTTGGCTTCACTCCAAACCTCAGGATAAAAATTAAGTTCTTCCGTATGTAAGTTTAATACATATTGATCTAACAAACGTTTAATTTGGAAGGCATCGTGTATTGGTGCGTTAAAAACAGTAGTTAATTTTTCAAAAAGTATTTTTTTATCTGTCTCTGAATTGTAGTCAAGCTTATTAAGTACTTGCTGATTTAGCATAAAATTAGACTCATCGATACTTAAAAAATAATCGTCATCAATTTTTTTAAGTTCAGCAGGGAATAATAGTAATGGACTACAAATAGTACTGTCTTTTTTTAATCCACTAGGAGTTGTTTTTCCTAGAATAAAAAAAGCACCGTAATACAATTCTTTTTCTAAATTATATAGAGTTAAATCTTTCTCTAACTTTTCAATATTTTTATTACCATACGGAATTATAGGAAGAGAATTAGTAAGAAACTCTTCCTTACCATTTAAAAACCATTTATACTTATACTTAACATTCAATATATTTTCAACTGAAAACTCCTTATTGTCTATTTTGTAGCATTCTTTAAAGTAGTTGAAAAAATTGTTTGGAGTTATGGATTTCATGTGGAAGCTTTATGGTCGAAAAAAATTATTTTTCATATTGAATATCAACAATATAATACACTGACTTTGCAATTAAAAAACGAACAGAATTAATGTCTTTTGTCTGTATTATTTTTGTTTGATAAACTGTAGTTGGTGTTAAGGTTATGTTTTCCTCACCAGTTTTAAATTCAATTTCACCAGTTTTATAAAAAGGAAGTTCATCTTTCCATTTATAGGAGAGATCATATTCTTCAATATTCAAATTTGTTACAGGTTTTTTTTTAGTTATAATTACTTGTAAAACTGGAGGTGTTGTTTTATTTAAATACCAATCAAATAGAGTAGAGTAATCATGCTCTAATAGCTTGTTAAGTTTTAAAATAAATTCCAAACTAGAAATGTTTTGTTCAGCTAAATCTTCTTGCACCGTAAACAAAGCTTCAAAAAAAAGTGTATCATTGTTAACGGCTTTTCTTAAGGAATGCATCAGTAAAGCTCCTTTATCATAGATGTCTAAATCGGCAGTATTAACCCAGCTATTATAAAGAACATCCGGTTTCTTATATACTGGAATAGTATTATAAATGGAACGAACAGATTTATTAATTCGTTTATCATAATCTTCTTGTCCATAGATACGTTCTAAAAATAAAGCTTCGGAATATGTAGCTAGCCCTTCATGAATCCAAACATCACAGTAATCTTTTCCCGTAACATTATTTCCCCACCATTCATGTGCTAATTCATGAACTAAAATAAGGTTATATTCTTTCCAATTTAATACATAATCATCACCCATAGCTATTGCTGATTGATGCTCCATAGCAGTGAATGTAGATTCTACAAATTTACATCCATCATTCCACCAAGGAAACTCCCCAAACATTTTTTCAAACTGTTTCATTATTTTAGGAGTTTGATTGTAAAATTTATCTGCAACCTCCTTATTGTAATCTAAAACTTGAAATTCTATTTCTCTACTAATGCCATTTATATCTGTATAGGGTTTGGTTAGTTTAACAAAATTCCCAATATTAAAAGATATGTTATAAATATTTATCGGATTGGTTACTTCATATTGATACGTTTTTGTGTCATTTTTCCTGTTGTCAATAACTTTTTTTAATTTTCCATTAGCGACTGCTATTAAATATTTAGGAACCGTTACGTTAATATTACAGGAATCAGGCTCAGCTCGTAATAATGCGTTACATGGCATTATAAAATGCGGGCCAACTCCTTCTGTTTGAGTAGAAATCCATGGCCTGTTTTTTTTGTCTAATTTCCATTGTACAGGTCCTTGGTTACTTAAGTTAGCAGGCTTTCCTTCATAGTTTATTGTTAGCTTTAAGCGCGTATTGCTGCTTATTTTTTGATCAAATATCAAATACATTAAATCCTTTGATCGCTTAATTTTCGGAACTCCTAAAGAGCATGTAAATGACTTTATTTTCATTTTATTCTGTAAGTCAAAAAGAAAAATATTTTGCTCAGATTTTGTAGTAAAATGAATAATCATTTCTCCTGATATTTTTTTATGTTCTGGAAAAACGGCAATATTCCAATCGTATTTATTTACATGATAATCTCGATGAGGATTATCATTATTACCGGCTATTTTTTCATATTTACTAAACTTCTTGAACCCTTTTTTATTTAAACTGTACTTTACAAAAGGTTTATAATAACATGAGTTTAATAACAGTAATACTGTAGCTAGAAGGACTAATTTAAAGAAGCTATTTAATTTCATTAAGATGTTTTAAAGTTAGAAGAATGTTCTATGTTGGTAAATTATAACATTATTTTAAAGGAATTAAAAAAGTTGTTTAAAATTATGATTTCAAGAGTGGTTTTTCGGTAGTTGTAGTAGTCAATACATTGAAAAATCAATTTCTAGACTTATTATTTTTACAAAACAAGATATGAAAATGTAGTGTACTTTTCTTTTTAGGCAATAATAAATTTTTTAAATCAGAATAAAAATGCTCGTTTTTTCTTGAAAAAAGGAGGACTGAGTTCGTCATAAGAAACATTTGATTTTATAAAAACTTCGACAAGCTCAGTTTGACAGTGTTCCATTTTAACAATGTTGGGTGTTTATTTATTTGTCAGATTTAGCTTGTAGCTTGTAGCTTGTTATTCAAAAAACAAGTAGTAATAATGGCGAATCCAGCGTCAATTCGAGTGATTTTCTTATAAATTTTATTTTGAATTTATAAGAAAATTGTATTGAGAATAGCTGTTTTAATGGGTTATTACTTACCAACAATAGAGTTTTTATTCTTCCCATTAGCGATGTAAATAAGCACATCGTTTTCTTTTAATTCAAAAGTATCTTCTGGCGATTTAATTAAATTAGAAGCTCTACTTACTGCAATGAGCACAATACCTTTGCTCTTTTTTAAATTTACAAAAGCATCAAAATATTGAGTACCAATAAGCTCATGATTCGTATTTAAAACTGTTTCGCATATATCAAGATTATCTTCTGTATTTGAAGTAGAAATTAAATCTTCAGTAAGTAATGCTACATTAGGTTCAAAAATATAACTCGCAATAAACTTAGACACAATTTCCTTTTTAGGGATAATAAATTGCACGCCTAAATAATTGAAAGAGGTTTTTAACTCAATGTTTTCTATGGCAACAACACATTTAACAAATTCATATTTTTTCTTTAAACTAATGGTGTACACCAACGTGTCCGTATCGTTTTCAAAACTTATATAAACTCGTTTGGAATCCGTAATATTTACTTTGTTTAGGTTATCAAAGTCATTTAGCTCAGAAAGTAATACAAAACAGTTTTTTTCAGTGTACAACTGTTTGATAGCTTTTAAATCAGCTTCACTATCTACAACAATGGCCAAGTTTTCATCCGCTTTAATAATTTGCTCAGCAACTTGCTTTGAAAAGGTATTCCATCCGATAATTATACAGTGATTTTTCATAGTTGTTCCAAAGTACCCCATTTCTCTTTTTTTTATGTATTCTGATATTTTTAAATTTAATTCTGTAAGCACATATCCTAACATTCCTAAACTTCCTAGTACAAATGCCATCCCTATAAAGCGTCCCCAAAATGTAACAGGGAAGAAATCACCATATCCAACTGTAGTTAACGTAACTAAGGAATACCAATAGGTGTCCGAGAGGTTTTTAATGTTAGCGCCTTCATGTCCAACTTCTACACTATATAATATATAAATGAGTACATTATAAATAAGTATAGTACTGATGAAGAGCAGCAGTTTTTTTGGTTTGATCATAAGCTAGTTAATTTTTTAAATAACTCCATTTTTTCCTTATTACAGCTACTCAATTCTATATAAGCAGTATCGTTTTCTGGAAAAGTATGTATGGCTAAATGACTCTCTGCTAATAACCAAAAGCACGTGTATCCCTGTTGTTCAAAATAATGCTCGTTAAATTGAAGAATGGTAAACCCACTTTTTTGCAAAAAGGAGGTGTAGTTATCTTTTAACTGTTCCGGATCAGTAGTGTCAACCCAATGTTGATGGTTGAAAATCCGAGCCTGTATTTGTTTGTATGGTGTTGTCATCATATTAATATAAATCCCAGTTTCCTTTTAAATAATACCGATAGAGTACTGGGTTATGTATTTTATTTACTTCAATACTTTCTTGTTCACTTTTGTTTAAATAACTGTCTTTACCAAAGGATGTAAGTAGTTTCATTGCTTCAGTATTAATCCATTTAGTAGCTACATTAGAAAATTGTAAACTTTCTAAACGTTTTTTGAGTTCTGATTTAGAAACAGCGTCATTCTTCATACCTATTATCCAACCCCATTCTCCCATTGATAGCACTTGATTGTGCATTGGTATGGTTGTGAAATTCGCTGAAGCCATTGTTTTTTCAATACATTTAAAAGCTTTTGTTGCGAAATACGGACTACCAGCCTGCGTGATTAAAATTCCGTTAGGACGCAATTTTCTATTACATAAACTATAAAACTCATGCGAATACAGTCGTCCTAATTCCACACTTCTCGGATCAGGTAAGTCAATGATAATGATATCATAAAACGTACTGTTGTCTTTTTCCAAATGAATGTAAGCATCTTTATTATAGACACTTAATTTCGAACTACTCATTGATCCGTTATTAATACCAATAAGCACAGGATGATCGGTTCCTAAGTCGGTCATTTTACTGTCTAAATCAACCATGTCAATTGTTTTAACTGACGGGTATTTTAGTAATTCTCTAACAGCACAACCATCACCACCACCTAAAATCAGGATGTTTTGTGGTTTGCTATATAGTTGCATTACCGGATGCACTAAAGGTTCATGATACATGGTTTCGTCAATAGAGCAGAATTGTAAGTTTCCGTTTAAATACAACCAATGTTCGTCCTTCCATTCGGTTAAAACTATGTTTTGATATTTAGTTTGTTCGGAATAAATAACCTTGTCCTTATACTTAGTTTGTTCTCCCCAAGCTATAATAGGATTGGTAAAACTAATACCGGTAATCAATACTACTAATACCACAGTTAAGGTATAGTATAACTTATGTAATTTAGGTTTTGTGAGTTTGTCCTTAAAACGATATAAAACAATACAAGCAACAAAAAAGTTGATTAATCCTAAAATAAACGGCGTGTAGGATAAACCTATAATAGGCAAGCCGATAAAAGCGAAAAAGACACCTCCTAATAAACTTCCGTAATAATCTTTTTCTAAGATAGAGGAGATGTTGGTTTTTAAATCCTCGTATTCAGTATTTATTCTAACTACTAACGGAATTTCTAAACCGATAAGTAACCCGATAAGCATACTTAACAGGTAGATAACCCCTTCGTAATACGTTGTAAAAGCCGCTAAAGTATACACGAGCACAGAAGAGAAGGCCACTAAAATTGATAAGGTAATTTCCAATAATAAGAAATTACGAATCAAATTTTTGGTAATTCCCTTACTCAATCTACTCCCTAATCCCATACAGAAAAGCATTAGGGAAACAATCATTGTCCATTGAAAAATGGAATCACCAATAAAATAGGTAGCTAGTGTAGAAAGTACGTATTCCGCTACAATACCTGCAAATCCAGTTGCAAATATGGCTGCTTTTAAAACAAACGAATTCTTTTTTACAAACTCCATACAATCAATAATGCTGCTCCAATATATGCAAAGGCTTCTAATAATCCTGCGCCTACATTTGGTGTTTCTTGATTGCTAATTTCGTCAGTTAATGAACGTCCAGGTAGTAATAGTTTGTCAGCTAAAAATCGTACAATAGGTAGTAAAATACAACCAAGTACTGTGTGAACTGCAATATCAATACAGGTGGTAGTCCAATCGATAAAAGGATCAATTAAAGCATTCATAATAATGATACTAATGGCTATAATAGCCCCTGAAAAACTAACTCCAGCAGCGACATTATCTTTTTCAATTTCATTGTGGATGTCATATTTCATCCAAAGAGAGAATATTTTAGAAGCAATAATTAATACCACATTACCAATAAACCAATACACTACAAATGTTGTGATTCCTTCCGCTAAACTGTTTGATTCTCCAACTAAAGCTGCGTATAATAGTAGTCCGTTAGCAATATAAATACTGGCTTCGATGATTCCAGTTCCTGCATTTTGATCAGTAATAATTTCTTTTTTAACATCGAACTTTGGTAAAATTAACTTGTTGCTTATCCAAATAGACAGCTGTAACAATAGCATTCCTAAAATACTATATAAACTAATTTGTGCAATATCGCTACCTAATCCATAAGATTCTCCTTTTATAGCAGCACCAATAATGATAACGATTCCTGTAAAATACCCTACATAGGACAGAATAAAGGCAAAATTATCCTTTTCTACTAGTTCATTTTGAATATTTATTTTGCGATGAAGTAGACTATAAAGGACTTTACCAATTGCGAATAATACAATACTCGTAATGATATAAATTAGTGAATGTATGATTGATGTACTATCTAGATATTCTTGAATAGTTTCCATTTTGTTTAAAAGTTTGAAGTTTGCAGTCAGATGACCGAATAAGTTTATTTAGGTTATGTTCTTTTTAAATACTGGTATCATATTTATATGATTAAAAGCATCATTTATTTACAATCTACTTCCCGAATCCGCCACTTCTTGAACGTGATGAACTGCTGCTATATCTTGATCCGCTTCTGCTTGTACGCTTCGATTTGCTGTAACTCTTACTTGAAGAATAACCTCTTGAACGAAGTGAAGAAGCACTTTTAGTAACTTTACTATTTACATTATTTTTAAACGAGCTTGATTTTTTTGACCAAGAGCTAGAAGTGTTTCTATTAGATTTTGTACCGTGTTCTTTATTGGCTCCGTAATAACTTTGCTTGTTTCGGTAATTACGATTGTAATCATTATAATGCGACCTAGAATATCCATAGCCTCCATATCTGGGGCCATAAAATAAATCGGACATTAAACGGTAGCGACCGTAAAAAGCCCAAAAGGAACCTCCACTACTATTTGTTTGCCAATGACCATAACGCGTATTTCCAACATAGTTGTCAACTCCAGCAGGAGAAGAGTTTTTGTCCAATACTCCATTTTTTTTACTTAATATGGTCATTCCTAAATCACCTTTGTATTCATCAAAAGTAATAGGAGAAACTTTTAGCCAATCTGTTTTTACAATTTTAATATCACTTGCTACCGATGTAGTATCATTTAATTCTATTTGAGAAAGGGTAGGAGCGCCTTCATCAATTAAAATTTGATATTTATGAAAGTAACTGTCCGTATCTTCCTTGTAGTCCATATCGGCAAGAATGACACTGTAATTAGTTTTGTCAATATATTTAGTGATGATATTATCGACAGGTGATTTTACAAATTTTGGTTTATCTGAGCCACAAGAAAGTAGTAGTAGGCAAATACAGATATTAAAAAAGGATGTTAGTAGTTTCATTGTATTATTTAGTTTTAATCCCACAAGGGATTTAATTTTTCGTCCCGATAGTTATCGGGATACTTCGTGCGAAAAAAGGTATTAGTTAATTCATACTTCGCTTACGCACACCGAAGATATTGATTTTTTATTTACTGTGAAGCATAAGTGAACTCGTAATTAATTACATGTCACGCTGAGTCTGTCGAAGTGCGAACATTAACGTTTAGCTATGAATAGTACGGGGCAGAAAATTCACGAATTTTCGTTTCGACACAAGCCAAGAACTTTTAGATTTTGTTTTTAATTTTGTCGCTTTATAAAAGCCTAATTAAAAGATTTTCCGATAATTGTAAATATAGAATTCCTTTAGAGATTAAACACCAGACCTCTTATTGTTTATAGGTGTTATTAGCACAGTTTTTATTTTTCCCAATCCATATTATATTTTCTCAATAAAATAACTTTATTATAAAAGTCATAGAGAACCTCTTTTATTGGTTCGTATGTCGTAACATTTTTGCTGTATTTTTCCTCGCTATAACAATTATTTAAGTCTCGCATTAACTGGCAATATAATAGGTCGTTCAATAAACTAATATGTTCTTTTTCAAGGTGAGAGATATATGTAAAAAGGATTTTTATGTCTTTTTCGATACTTAACCTAATAGTATTTAATTTTTGTCTATAATTTATTGGGTATTGAATATCAGTAGTTATGAAGAAAGAATACAAATCATTAGGACCTGTATTTTCACATATTTTAAAAAAATCTTCTTTTTCAATTTTAGAAAATAAAACAAACTCATTTGGGTTTTCATCAACTTCTTTAAACAAGCTTGTTCCCGATAGAAATATCCTGAAATTAATTTGAGATGCGTGTTTGTAAATATGCTTTTTGTCTTTTAATCTAGGTAAATAAACTAAAAGTACATAAAAAATCCCACTAGCTATAAAAGCTAAACTTAAATTAGATAATACCTTTCCTAGTTCGTAACCATATTCCCATCTTTCAGGCGTGTCATTATATCTAAATTCAATTAAAAATATTGCGATTATTGATAAAACAAAAAGAAACCAAATTATAATTTTTTGTATTTTCATATGATTTTTCTCAAATTGGTATTAACGAGGCAGTAAATTAGAATCGAACTCTGACAACTCTAACTTTATTAATATAACTAAATGTCACACTGAGCTTGTCGAAGTGCTATGATTAACTAGTATAAGCAGGCAAAATGTTACTGATATCTCTTGGTTTAAGTACAATTCCTACACTTGCGTCAAAATCGTCATCACCCCATTGCTCAATGGTTAAACATTTTTCTTCCTCATCATCAAGGTAATCAAACGAAATAAGTTCTTCCCAGTCTTCATTTTCAGTATTTCTATAAAACCCTGGTGATTCATCATCCAGAAAATAGGTAGTACCTAAATAGTTGATTTTTTTTGGAGGCTTCCCATTATCTTCTATATAATCCAATACTTCAGTTCCTAGTTTTCGAAACTTGATATCTTCAGAAAGTGTAATAATTAGTTTGCCATCATCTTCAATATGTAAATAACGAGCTTTCCCTTTTGACAGGATTGTAAATTCACGAGTAAAGAAATTACTTCCCCAATCATATTCAGACATTTTTGTAACCGTCCATGTTTCAAAGTCGTAATCTAATAAGTACCCATTTTCTAAATCGGTTACTTTTATATCTGTAGGGTCGTAGTGTTTTTCTTCGTCCTTTTTCTTTTTAAATATATCGAATATTCCCATAGTTTTTGGATATGTAATAATTAGTTTTTTGTTATGTTTATTGGTAATTCTTGAGTGTAAACTGTACCGTTTTTGAATTCAAGTTGAAGGCTTACGTTCCAAATAATTTGAGCATCAAGAATGTTAAGCGTTATAGGTAAATTTTTATTGTTAGGGTATGGAACAATAAGCTCGTTTTCTTTTTTAATCGTTTGTTTTAAGTTGTTTTCAGTTGACTTATGAATGGTTTCGGTGTGTGTTTTAGTCGTTGTCCCCCTATTATCTGTTACTTTCTCAATAATGGAGCAATAGTAATTTAAATTCTTAATAGATCGATGGTTTTTGGGAATTATTAACTTGAGTTTGAAATTGTTTTCATTAATCGTTTCAGAACAATATTTAAGTTCACCAAGTTTACCAACACTAATAGCATGATAAATGTTTTTGTAAAGAATATAAAGGCCTATTCCAGCAAGAATAAAACCAAAAGGAAATCCACTCTCAGAAAATTTAAAAAAACAAGCAGAGCCAATTAGTATAGCTAAACCTAGTAGGATATGAATTCTATTATCGTTCTCTAGGCTATTTATTTCGGGCAGTATTTTATATTCCCTCTCTATGCTTTTAATATTTATGTAATATTCATGTTTAAAATTTCGAAAGGATTTAAATAGATTATGGAATTCAATACTAGTTAAAAACTCCTTACGTAACATGGAAGTTGTCTCATCATTAGGGTCTAATTCAAGTTCTATCGACCATATTATTTCTAGGTTTTCGCCAGAATAACTAAAAGCATCTTCGGGGATCTGTATTTCAATATCATATTCATAAGTTTTACCAGCTTTCCAATGTTGATCGTTTTCAAGAAAGGTGTTACCATAACTTCTCTTATCAGGGGTAGATAATTGACCTTTAATTCGTTTGTTTAATGAAACACTAAATGAGTCAAAAGAAAAATCTTTTAGTGCTTGAATAGTTATAGTACCTGTAATAGTATCAGAAGCCGTATATGTTGAGTTATTGGTGTTAAATTTAAATCGAATATATTCATTTAAGTTTTTCATTATTTATGAAATGAATTATAAAGATTATTTAAAATAGTTCGCTTGTCTGATTTATGTTTTCTAGCTAGGTTGGTTAAAACACTATCGTCAATATCTACTTTTCGATAATCTTCTATGTTAGAAGCTAAAGCAACTCTTTTCTGTAATAGTAGCTTTAAATCTGTTTTGGAATTTTGTCCTATTTTATACGATTTGTATGTTCTGTTTGTTCCTATAAATTCCAAAATCTTACTCACATGAGTAGAAATGATAAACGAACTATCTTTTTGTTTCCAGAGTGATAATCGCTTAGCTATTGCTAAATGATGAATACTATCTATTATATAGATTTTATTTTCATTATTTGTAGAAAAAAAACTGTTTTGAGTAGAAAGTTGAATATACTCACAATTTTCAATGTAATTTGAAAGCGCTCTTAAATGTGTTGTCTTTCCTCTTCCTTTTCTACCAACCAATTCAATCGTAATTGCCGAGTTCTTGTTTAATAAATCACTAATCTCTTTAAAGTTGATTTCTGGTTGAAAAACAAAATTATTGTCATAGTTATCTAATCCTCCAAAGGGATTGAAATGGTAATTTATATCTTGGTTTTTTATAAGATTCATACTACTTACTCCTTCTCAAATCCTCTAGCCAACACCTTTTTAATTCCTTCTAAATTATCAGAGAATTGCATCATCTGGCTCAATACCTGAGCCATTTCATTTTGGTTACCGAATCCTTTTAACTTGTTGTTTTTTACAAATGTTGTTTTAATGGTATTCCAGCGTTCTTGTTCGCTTTCAGTTAAATTATTTGACAGTTCTTTATACTTTAATAAGTTTGCTTCCGCTGCACTTGTTAAGGTTTGTGATTCACTTTCGTAATGCGACAATAAAAGCGTAGTTAATTCCTTTTCATTCATAATAGGAACTACTTTGGCTACCAACTTATTCATATCACGATAGGATCCTTGCAATTTAAAAGACGGTTCCGTTCGGTATGCATCTTCCATAGCGGCCGATTTTATGTACTGCATATTAACACTCAATACATCGTTACGAATCCTCAATACTTTTTCTAGAACAGAAATATAATCTTGCACTTCTTGTTTGGTATGATTTCCTTTTAAATTTAAAGTTCCTTCACCACCTTGTTCAATATGAGTAACGATGCTGTAAATATCATCGAAATTTTTACTGCTTAATTGACGCAGTAAATCGTTAGAAGTCAGTGCATTTTCAATTAAACTCAGCTTAAATAAATCTGCAGAATCTCCAATAACATCTCCTAAATTATAAATATCAGCACGATTGGCTAACATATCCGGAATTCGGAACTTATCACCACTTTCTGTGTACGGGTTCCCCGCCATAATTACACAGAATTTTTTATCTCTAAAATCGTAGGTTTTGGTAACACCATTATAAACGCCTTCAATTTTACGTTGTCCATCCGCTAATGAGATAAACTTCTGTAAAAACTCTGGATTGCAATGTTGAATATCATCTAAATATAGCATCACATTATTCCCCATTTCAAAGGCTAAATTTAACTTTTCTAGCTCTTGCCTAGTAGCGGAATTATTAGCCGACATAGGATCAACCGAAGTAATATCATGACCGATAGCCGGGCCGTTAATTTTCATAAAAATTAATCCCAAACGTTCCGAAATGTATTCCATCAAAGTTGTTTTACCATAACCAGGAGGGGAGATGAGTAATAACATTCCCATACGGTCGGTACGTTTATTTTCGCCAACTGTTCCTAATTGTTTTGATAAGTTATCTCCAAATAAGGGTAAATATACTTGGTCAATTAATTTATTTCGAACAAAAGACGACAATACTTTTGGTTTAAATTCTTCTAATTTTAAACTTTGCTTTTGGAACTCCGTCAATTCCTTTTTAGCGGTTTTATAGGCTATAAAATCGTGAATTACCTTAGTGTTGTATTGCGCTAGTTTATCAATAAAAAGATGGTAGTTAAACGAATAATCATTTCCTATAATTACACCATGACTCCCTTTTAAAGTGCTAATATTTACAACAGCATTAATGTGGTTCACTTTTGTTGGAATGACCGTATTCAGTAATAGTAACGCAATAGCCTCTTGACTGTAAAAAGTTGCCTCTTTATTAAACGAATTCAACCACTGACTTACCAAAGCCACTTGATCCTTTAGGTTATTTAATGAAGCAATGCTTTTTTCAAAAGTTAGTATTCCGTTATTAGTTTTTAAATACCCTTGAAATTGTTCTTTTAATTCAATGGCTTTAGCACTCATGCAAAACTCATCATCGCCATATAATTCTTTAAATAGATAGTTTGCAATAGCATAGGCATCTAATTCATAATTCCATTCTTGGAGGAAAGGATTTATTTGAGTAACTAAATCTTCTATAACAAATTCATATTGGTCAGAATCAGGGAATACTGCCAACACGCTTCCAGATGCTTTTATTTGTTTGTCAAGTACCTCTTTTTTATCCGATGCTAAACTGTTCCAGAAAAATTGAGCATACGCTCTCACATCTGGAGTATATTTAAGCAAACCTAAACTCTCTTCTGTTTTAATCAAGCTGGTTAAAATAGTAATAGCGTCTTGATCATGAACTCCTTTTACATAACCTTCCGCATAATTTTCGCTCCCTTTCTTTTTTACTAAAGCAGCTAAATCATCGGCGTTTAAAAGCGATAGTTTTTTTAACCCTTCGCTATTATATATTTTATAAGCTAAATATTCCGCCCGATACACCTCCTTGTTTTCAGAAATCAATTCCTGATTCCAGATATGTTGCGATGTATTTAAAATATCATTTTCTATTTTTTGATAGAAATCCGTACCCGTTAAATGAAAGTATAAAGCATTGTTTTTAGCAACAATGTTGAGGTCCAGCGGTTGCTTATTTACTCCAAATTTATGTTTTCCAAGTTTGATGACATTGTCACCATCTTCATACAAATCCAACTTGTCTTTAAGCTTACGAACTGTTTCTTGTTTTGACGATTTTAAATTAGACTCTAATGTTTCGGCTTTTCCAATTTCATCAATTCCTTTTAACTGCTTGATGATACTTTGGATTTTACTAACCATTAAATCAGAAGCAAAATATCCGTTTATTTCTTCTGCATTTCTAAAAGTAGCCGCTTTTTTACGGATACTTCCTAAAATACGTTCAGCGGCAGTTTGTAAAGTAATTGCCTTTTTATTTTTAGCTTCTACTAAAGCATTTTTACGTGTTTCAAAAGCAGCATATACTTCCTCACGTTTTTCAATTATTTGGGTGATATATTCATCAAAATCAGCAAATTTACCTTCTAACTCTTCTAACTGAACAGAAATCTTGGTTAAGTATTCATCACACTTTTCAGGAGTATTGGCAATATCAATAAAGTTGATAATACTCTGGTCGAATAATTTCAATTGTGCAATAAAATCAGCTTTACTTTCCGATTCATTTAAGCTTTTTGCCTTTCGTTTTAAACCTGCTTTTAATTGATTAATTTCAGCAAATAATAACGAAATAGTGTCAATAATAGCTGTTGAGTGTGAGGTGTCATCTATTTGAAGATTATTAACAATATCAATTAGCATTTCTAAATCAGTACTAATTTGATTGATTTCTTCTTCTAATCCTTTTGCCTCAACAACTTTTTTAATTTTCTCTAATATTGCACCTTTTTCTTCCAATCGATTGTGATATGGAAGAAGTGCTTTTTTATCTAATAAAAAATTAACACATCTACGGGAAATACGTTCAGTCTGTTCACTAATTTCCGCAGATAATTCTTCAATACGAGTGTTATTAGTATAGCGAATATCTTTTAAACTAATTGTCGCTCCGTGAGCACCTCTAAGTCGTGTTAATACTTCAACAAAATCATCGATAGCTTTAAAGCTACTGTGTTTTATTTTATCGAATAAATCTTTAATATCTTGTTCAACTTCAGCGGTTGCATTTGTAGCAGCTTTTTTTAATTGAACTACTTTTTCAAACTCATCAATGGCTGCATTAGCAGTTGTTTTTAATTCTAATAAAGGAATATTTAAGCTAGAAGTTTCTGTATCGTTAATCCAATAATAAGAATCTAAAACATCGGTTGCTTGTTTGCTAATATCATCATACAAACCAGCGTAATCATCCTCTTTATTCAATAAGGTAATTAGCTCCTGACATTCTGCCATAGCTTTTACAATATCCTTATTTCCGATTTTGTATAGTAACGAATCACTATGCGTATTGGAAATTTGTACTGTTTTGGAAAAAGGAGTTTGCCAAATTTGAACTACATGATGTTTTGTAGAATCCTCTTCTGCTTTAAAATAACACAATTCACCGTTTTCTAATACGGTAAATCCATTACAAATAATAGGTGTGTTTATTCGTTGTTCTATAATGTTATAGGTCATTAAAACATAATCACCCTTTCCTTCTTCATAGAAAACATATAAGTAATCCTCTCCATTAGGAGAAGCAATTTTTTGCTGAAATTTTACTTGCTCAATACTTTTTTCAAACTTTTTAAATTCTCCAGTTTGCAAGTAATACCCATCAGGGAAAATTAATCCGTGATTATCGGGTAGGAGCACAGCAGTATCCTGAATACTTTGAATACGAGCTACTTGTTGTACTTTATGATTGTACACAAAATAACGCGCTGTTTCCTGGTAAGGTGTAATACTTAAAACGGTAAGGTTTCCTAAGTCGGCAAATAAAAATTTACCGTCTTCTAATGTTTGATCCTTATGCTCAACAGGTTCGTTGAGTATTCCTTTACCATCATCGGTATTATCCTCAATTTTAATAGTTAAGTCACCACCAATGGTTTCTACAAAAAGTTTATCGAGTATAGAAATGTGTGGATGCGATCCATTACGATGCATGTCATAATTGGTTTCTTGCCATTTAAATTCATGCTGAACCGGAAACTTAAATTCATGATCACTTCTGTTGTCAATATATACTAAGGATTGGTCTTTTATCAGCCACTTAAAGGCTTTGATGTCCGTAGTATTTTCATTTGTTTGAAAAACCATGTAAAGGTAGTTTCCAATAATACTAAACTTAGCAAAGAAGGTATTTCGGTAGTATTTATATAGATTTTGAAAATCACTTATAAATAGTTCGTCGTTCATTAAAGTAAGCGGTTGCTCCTGAAAACGTTGTTCTTTATAGGTGTATACACTAAAAACATCAGTTAGTTTTATTTCGGTACGTAAACCAAAGTGTACGTTATAGCCAAATAAACAGTTGTTCCCTAAAGCCACAATATCACGAGCAATACAGGTGTTGTCGGTATTGATTCTGTCGTTAGCAATTAGTTTTGTTTCAACGGAACCGAACACCTCTTTTCTAGAACCGTTTAAGTTATTTAAACGTGTTACTAAATCGGTTTTATGTTTTTGCAAACGTGATTGAATAATCTCGTATGTTCCGCCTTCTAGTTGGTTAGTTTGTTCTTGCATAGTTAGTATTGTGTTGTCACGTTGAGGTTTCTTATGTTATATTTCGTAATACAGATGTCAGACTGAGCTTGTCGAAGTGTTTTCATTTTCATTAGGACTTCGACAAGCTCAGTCTGACATTTAGTTCTTGTTTTTAATTATAGTTCAGATGTCACACTGAGCCTGTCGAAGTGGTTATTCAAGTACCCGTCTATATTTAATGTTTAGGAACCAATCTTTTCCGTTATTAATAGAAGAATGATTTCGTACAAATTTATTTAATATCATTGTACTGTCATTTACACTCGTTATTTCCCATTGTAAACTTGTCTCACTATTCAATCGGTTAAACAGTTTTAAGTCAATGAATTCATTAGTATTATTTATTTTATATCCAGATTTACTTTTTAAAGCGTGTAGTATTTGAACGCTATCTTTTGAGATTTTAATCCAAGGAGGTATACTTAATATTGAATCTGGTATTTCAGAAAACAAAGGTGGAGGTGGAGGAGGGAAGTTTTTTACGTGTTTTTCCTCAATCCATTTTCCATAGAGTGCTGATTTATCCCATTTAATGGGAACTTTAGTTAAAGTAAATGAGTCCTTTGGATTGTCTAAAGAAACGCATCTAAATTTATTTTTACCAATTGATGAAATTTCAAGAGTTTTACTTTCGTTGAGGTTTAAGAATAGTAATTTTTTATGTTGAATAATTTTCCATTTAGAAAGTTGAGCATATTCGTCTTCAAGAATTCTAGATGTAGAGTCTTTAAATTCGATATTGAAAGTATGTTTCTTGGAGAGCATAGTTGCCTCAAAGGTTTGATTAGTTAATTGATTTTTTAATTCAGTAACACTCATTTCTTTTTCACAACTTAAGAGTAGTAGAAAGCAAGATAGTATGTATAATGTTTTTTTCAATATTATTTCGTTTTATTAAGGGCTTTAACAAGCTCATTCTGAGGTTTAGTTCATATTTTATTTCTAAATACGAATGTCACACTGAGCTTGTCGAAGTGTAGGTCAGTAACAACATCGAAGCGCTTTTTAGTCACTCTTTTTAATCTGATTATCAAATTGAGTATAGTTTTTTGAATACTCAACTAGTCTATCATAATCCTTCTCAATCAAAGCAATCTTTTTTCTTCTACTCCAACCTTTTAGTTGTTTTTCCATTTTAATAGCTTCATTAGGATTAGCGAAGGTTTCAAACCAAACTAACTCTAAAGGTCTTTTGTCAAACGTGTAGCATTCCTTGATTAATCCTTTTGTGTGTTCTTCTAGTCTTCTTTTAAAATCATTTGTCATTCCAGTATAAAATGAGTTGTCAGCACATTTTAAAATGTATGTATAATAACTTTTCATGTTTCGTTTTCATTAAGACTTCGACAAGCTCAGCCTGACATTAGTGTTTAATTAGCGTTTTAGTTTTGTTAACTTCGACAGGCTCAGCCTGACATTAGTGTTTAATTAGCGTTTTAGTTTTGTTAACTTCGACAGGCTCAGCCTGACATTAGTGTTTAATTAGCGTTTTAGTTTTGTTAACTTCGACAGGCTCAGCCTGACATTAGTGTTTAATTAGCGTTTTAGTTTTGTTAACTTCGACAGGCTCAGCCTGACATTAGTGTTTAATTAGCGTTTTAGTTTTGTTAACTTCGACAGGCTCAGCCTGACAATGCGTTTAATTAATGTATTAGTTTTGTTAGGACTTCGACAGGCTCAGCCTGACATTAGTGTTTAATTAGCGTTTTAGTTTTGTAAGGCCTTCGACAAGCTCAGTCTGACAATGCGTTTAATTAATGTTTTAGTTTTGTCGAAGTGTTTGTTTAGTTTAGATGATTAAAATAAACTACAAAACCACTAATAACCAATATCATTATTATAAACGTATAGCCAATCAATTTTTGTTGATAAACGCTATTGTTTCTTTTCATACGCCTTCTGATTTTTAAAAGCTGCTCTTGAGTAGCTTTTTTAAATTGAGGTTTTCTCTTTTTATTGGTACTTGATAAATAAATACTTTCTTTATCAAAATGTGTTCGTTCTTGTCTTCTATTATTGTTTTTCAAACTTGTAATCATTGCTTGTATTCCCATAATTCTTGAGTATTAAAAGTTAATAATCTGAGAATGTAATAATGAAGCACAATACATAGTACGCTATGTATAATAGAACTTCGACAGGCTCAGTTTGACATTTTAGTTGATAATTTATTCCTAAATTAGGATGTCAAACTGAGCTTGTCGAAATAGTATTTAATTCAATTTCTTGTCACCTAATCCTAATGCTTTCGCTAGGTTGAATAGGTTTCCAAAATTGTTTTGCTCATCGGTAGAGCTTGCTTTAGACTGTAAGTCCAATAACAATTTAGAAATAGTTAGGTTTTTAATGTCTTCAGAACCAATTCCGTATTCAGTAGCAAACTCTTTAATACGATCCAATAAGTTTCCTTTTACATCGTCACTACCTAAAATAGCATCTTTCACTTGTGTGATATTATCAGAGTGTTTTACCAATCGGTCAATTCCTTTAGATTTAGTAATTTGGCCAATTATTTGATCGAAGAACATTGTTTCACCACCTACAATATCAATGTTAGCCGCTTTTAATGCTTGACCAATTACATCCGCTTGTGCATCCGCAATATCTTTTTGGATATTGATTTCAGCTAAGTCTACTTGTAATTGTTTGTCTAGTTTTAGTTTAAATTCTTCGTGATCTTTACCAACACCGTCTAATTTTTTCATTGCTTCAGCTTTCTCTTCAATTCCAGCAGCTTCTGCAAATGCAATTTCTTTATCACCAGCAGCTTGTGCTAATGCTTTTTCTTTGATTACGTCTGCTTCAGCAATTCCTTGAGTTTTCAATGCTGTAGCTTTTGCTTCAATACCTGCTGCTTCTGCGATAGCAGTTTTTTCGATTATAGTTGCTTCAACAAGACCTTGCTTTTCTTCAGCTTCCGCTTTAGCGTGCATTACTTGAGCTTCGGACATACCTATTACTGCCTCTTCTTTAGCTGTTGCTTCAGCTAGTATTTTACGAGCTTCAGCTTCTTTAACAGAGGCTTCCTTTTGTGCTTGTGCATGGATATTAATTTCTTCAGCCTTTTGTTTAGCAGCATCTTTTTCTGCCTCAGCTAATTTAACACGTCTAATCATTTGCTCTTCTGCAGCTTTTTCAGCTAATGTTATCGCAACTTGCTTTTCACGATCAGCACCTTTGAAAGCCTGTATGTCTTTCATGTTTTCTTGCTCTTCAACTACTCCTTTTTCTAAAGCAACACGATCACGAATAACATCTTGAATATTTTTCTTCTCAATTTCAACAGCTTTTTCTTTGTCAATTTGAGCAAGGGTTACTAAACGTTCACGTTCAGTTGCTTCTAAATCACGGTCTTTCAACACGCGTTCTGCTTCAACTAAGTCAGTACGTTCTTTGTTTTTAGCAGCAACAATTACTTGTCTTTGTTTGTTTTCTTCGGCAATTTGTAGCTTTTCCTCAGTAGAAATTCGAGCAGACTCAGATTTTAAACGTTCTTCTTCCGCTACTTTTAAAGTTTCAGCTCCTTCACGAGAAACAATGTTTGCAATTTCACGTTTTTGTTGCTCTTCTTTTTCAGCCAATTGCTTGTCTAACTCTAAAATTGCTTCACGTGCTTCCACATCTTGCTTACGGATGGTTTTTTGTTCATCACGCATAATTAAGTTTGACTTTATATTTTGGAGAGCAGTTAATTCAGTAATTTTTTTGATTCCTTCTGCATCAAGAATATTATCTGCTTTTAAAAAGCTTACAGCAGTTTGTTCTAGGTAATCAATAGCACAATCTTCAAGAGTATATCCATTTAAATCACGACCAATTTCAGTGATAATTTCATCTCTAAATTCTGCTCTAGATTCGTATAGTTCAATAAACTCAAATTTCTTACCCACAGTTTTAAGTGCTTCTGAAAATTTTGCTTCAAATAATTCATTTAAAGTAGAAATATGTGATGCTCTTTCACATCCAATAGTTTGTGCTACTTCAATAATTGCTTCTTTTGATTTGTTTACACGTACGAAAAAGGCAACGTTTATATCAGCACGCATATTGTCCTTACAAATAAGTCCGTCAGATCCTGTACGTTCAATTTCGATTTTCTTTACCGAAATATCCATGATTTCTACTTTATGTAATAAAGGAATAACATACATTCCTTTATCAAAGGCTACATGTGTACCTCCGAAACCAGTTTTTACTAAAGCTTCCCCTTGAGGTATTTTTTTGTAGAATAATGCAATATAAATTACAAAGAGGAGTATTAGTGAAAAAATTCCACCAACAACAGCACCAATAATTGTTGGTACAACGCCTGCTAAGGCAAATAAAGAGAGTGTTGAAATCATAGTTTTTGTTTAGTTAGTTTATCCCATTATTGGGTTTAGTTTTACGAGTTTTTTTCTCGGTTTTATTGTAATTGTGTTAATATGCTTGAATGTAATAGTATTTTTTGTCTTTTGATTCTTTTATAATCAGTATTTGTTGTCCTGATTTAATGGTTTCTCCTTTTAATGATTTGGCATAGACATTTATAGGGTCGCTATTTACAATAAGTTTAACGCTACCTAATTTATCGTTAGTTATGTTAGAAAGTAAGGTTCCTTTTCTTCCTAATAAATCTAAAGCATCAACTCCTTTTCGCTCTAATTTTTTAAAGATAGCTTTAAAGGGAGTAGTAAAAATTTTGTTGATTATTAACGCTGGTATAATTGCTCCTAAAAAGATAACTATGCCAAATGAATTGTCATAACTACCAGTAATGTAAGTTCCAATAACTGTCAAACTCCACCAAAAAAACACCCAAGAGGTAAACGTGAATAAAAATGGCAACTCTGCAAAATTGAAATAGATTAATAGTACCTGCCACCATTTTAAAGTCTTCTGTTTGTTTTTAACAATAGCATCTTTTTTAACTTCAATATTTGAAATTTCTTCAAGATCCAATCCACTGGAATCAAAAGATGTGTCGGTATCCATATCCGCATCAAAGTCAGCATCCACATCCACATCGATATCAAAATCCATATCGAAGTCTAAATCCAACCCAAATAGCATTGTAATAACTCTATAGGCTGCTAATACTATTAATAAAATAGTTAGCGGAGAATTTATGGAGGAAAATACCAAGTCAGTTAATGTCATACGTTCTTCTTTAATAATAGGTTATAGTGGATACCTTTTGTCCGTTTGAGCTTGTTGAAGGTTTTTATTATTGATCTTAAACAAGCTCAGATTGACATTATGTTCGAATTTTAAATATTTAGGAGGTGAGTTACGATTCTTTTGAATCGTCGCTCATTCCTAATTGTTTTTTTAGTTTATCTAAATCACTTTCAGCACTCACTTCAGTGGTGTCAATAGCGGCGTTTAGTTCGTCATCAATACTTTTTGAATCATTTGCAATGTCACCATATGCCTCAGCTAAAGCTTCATCTTGTTCCACTTTTTCTTTCATACGTTCTAACAAACTAACGGTACTTGAGCTATCAATCTCAGCCATTTGTTTGTTTAAGTTTTTAGTAGCATTACTTACTTTAACTCTAGCTTTCAAGGTTTTCAATTCGTTTTCCCATTTGCTGATGTTGGATTTTATGCTGTTTACATTTTTCTCTAACTGTGCTACTGAAGTATCGAATTTTTCAGCTTCTGCTGTAGTTCTAACAGCATTTTTATGACACTCTTCTTTCTTAATTAATGCTTCTTTTGCCAAACGATCAGCGTTTTCTGCTTTTAATTCTCCTTTTTGAGCTTTTTTAAGAATTAACATCGCCTTATTTTGATAATCTTCAGCTTTTAAAGCATACTCTTCTTTGTCATTATTGGCTCTAATAGCCATTGCTTTTACCTGAGCTAATGCTTCAAGACTTTTGTCTAAGTCTTGTTTCATATCTCTAATTCCTTGTTCTGTTAATTTAATAGGATCTTCCATTTTGTCAATGGCTGAATGTGCTTCTGCTTTTCCTATGCTAAATAATCTTTTAAATATGTTCATGTTTGTTTGAATTTAAGTATTGAATAATTTAATATTCAATGTGTTTTTATAAGTTATTGTTATGTGTTATTTTTTTGTTACAAATGCTATTGGTATTCACATAAATTTACTCCAAAAGCAATAATTATTATTTCGTGCTTTACTGTGTTTTTTATTAATTTAATTGTCTCGTTGTTCAAAATCTTCATCTTTCTTTATTTTATGTCTTCTTTTGATTAGATAAAGCAAAGCGAAAAGAATTCCGAACCACATCAGTGCTTGCAAGCCGAACATTAGTATTGATCTTGTTTCCATTTCCATATTAGTTCAATTTAACTGCTGTACCGTAAGCTAAAATCTCCGAAGCACCTTGCGTAATCATTGATGTAGTTCGTTGTACATTAATAATAGCATCTGCTTGCAATTGTTTGTGTTCTTTAATTTCCTCACCAATGATTCTGTAGTTGCTACAATCAGAACTAGTGGTGTTTTAGGTTGTTATTAAATAATAACGGGTTAGTATTTCGAAAACTCTATAATTTGTTCAGAATATTCACTTAGCAATAAACTTAGGGAGTTGATAGATCCTTCAAATTCATTTAAATCTAAATTCTCTAACTGTAAGGTGTCTCTGAAAATTACTTTATGTCCAGTTTCATCTAATACAAAAGCCCCATGAATTATATCTCTGTTTTTTTGCAATAATTGTTTAAAAATCCCTTCAGAAGCATTGTTGATTTTAAAAATGTATTGCTCCATTATTAAAATTGGATCAGCTACCCCTAAAATTAAATTTTTAATACCATCACTTTCTTTTTGAACCATTAACACGCCGTCTTTCTTATTTTCATAAGTAATACTATAGTTTAATTCGATTAAATAATTTTTAATGATGTCAAAATGGTTGTCCATATAGTTAGTTTTGTTTTAAGCCCATAGGTAGGGTATTGGTTATTTAAAGTTGTTGAGTACTGATAGTCTAAAAATTAACTACGGGTAATACTCATTTTTAGTATGTTTATTTTGAATCTTAATATTACAAAAAGTTTACAAGATAAACGATGTAGTTTGTAATATGTTTTAGTAAAGTTATGAGTAGTAGTAGCATAATTAATTTGTTAGTTAGTTTAGCTCTCAAGAGAGGTTGTTGGTTAGTTTTTTTTGAAATAAAAAAGAATATTTCTTAATTGTTTCCTTTTGGCTGATGATATTTCTGTAATTAAAACTGCTAATTATATTAGAATTTAAAGTGTGTTGTGCTATATTTGTTAGCGATTTAAAAATTAAGTTGGCTCGTTTTAATAGTATTGGCTAATAATTATAGTGTAAATATACAGTATTTTAATTAAATTGCAAATAAAATTAGCAAAATATGTCGTATTTCGGTAAAAACATAAAAAAAATAAGAAAAGTAAAGAATTTAAGTCAGCAAGCTTTTGCAGACTTGTTTGAGCTAAAACGTGCTACTTTAGGAGCTTACGAGGAAGGTAGGAGTGAACCTAAAATTGAAACTATCATAAAAGTTGCTAATTATTTTAGTATTTATATTGATCAATTGCTAACAAGGGAGTTAACTGTAAATGAATTATTGAAATTTAAGGGTGATATTACTACTGACATAAACGAACTCACTCAAGAAAAATTCACCGAAATTCCATGCATAACTGAAAGTAACATGGGTGATTATATATTGTATAGTGATAAAGCTACGTTTGTTAATCAAATGCCAAAATTACAATTACCAGTTAAAAACAACTTGGAATTGCGCGGATTTACAATTTCAAATTTAGAAATGACCACTCATGATAAGGGGTTATATCCTAATGATATTGTGGTGGGACATTATTATCCTGTGAATAAGATAAAGGAGTTGTTAAACGGCACATTGGTATTAGTACTTGTTTCTGGGAGGTTAATCTTGCGTAGAATATATGTATTGAAGGATAAGGTTGTGTTAAGAGCAGATCATTCTAATATTGAGGATAAAGAGTTTTTGAAAAAGGATATTACCGAAATTTGGAAGATTAAGTATTCATTCTTTAAAAGAATTCCTGAGGTTAAAGACGACCTAGAGGATAAGTTATTGTTACTTGCCAATGAATTAAATAAAATAAAACAGCAATTGAAGTAGTTATGGTACTTGTTGATTTGAAACTAAAAATGAATTCAGTTTTAACTTCTATTTTTGAGAAAATAGAAGTAGAATCATTCTTCTATTTATTGATTGATTTTAGACTGAATTTGAATAAAATGGATTTTTTATTAAATCCAAATATAGTAGTAGTTCCTGAGGATATAGTATTCTTTGAAATGGCTATTCAGGAATTAAAAAAGGAACAACCAATTCAATATATTTTAGGAGAAACTGAATTTTACGGGTTGCAATTTAAAGTAACTAAAAACACCTTAATTCCTCGTCCAGAAACTGAGGAATTGGTAGATTGGATCATAAAAGATCAATTATTAATTAATAATAATGAATTAACAATTTTGGATATAGGTACTGGTTCAGGTTGCATTCCTATAAGTTTGGTCAAAAACTTAACTGGAGCAAAAGTGACTAGTGTAGATGTTTCAGAAGCTGCAATAAAGATAGCTCAGGAGAATGCGGAAGCTAATAAAGTAGCTGTTAGTTTTGTTAATGATACGATTTTAGATGCTAAAATTATAAATGATTCTAAAAATGTATTTGATGTAATCGTTTCTAATCCTCCTTATGTTCGTAATTTGGAGAAGCAAGAAATTAATAATAATGTATTGAATTATGAGCCGCATTTAGCATTGTTTGTAGCCGATGATAATGCGTTAATATTTTATAAGAAAATAACAGAGTACGCATTGAAACATTTGAAAAAAGATGGAACGTTATACTTTGAAATAAACCAGTATTTAGGTAAGGAAACAGTAGATTTGATTAAAAACTTAGGCTTTAAAAACGTTGAGTTGCGTAAAGATTTGTCCGGAAATGATAGAATGATTAAAGCATCTTTTTAGCATTAATTCCGATAATTCGGAAACGTTCAACTCAATTTCATATGGCTTAGTGTTTTGTCAAGTTGAGCTTGTAAAAGATTCATATCATATTCCGACAAATTTATTTGACAAGTAATTAAGGTGTCATCCTTGTTTCTGTTTCAGCTGTCACACTGAGCCTGTCGAAGTGCTAATAAAAACGAAAATATAATACACTTCGACAAGCTCAGTGTGGCAGTAGAACTGTTTTCGTAAAAAAGAATGTCATACTTAGTCTGTAGGGGTGTTAATAAAAACAAAAGCATTAATTAAACGCTATTGTCAAATTGAGCTCCGCCTAAACAGAGTATAGTCTAAGTGTTGAAGTTTTATGAAAGTGACTGACGGTTTTAGTCTGCAAACAATTAAGTTTTTAATGTTATTTTAGAAAATATTAATTAACAAGCTTAAAATCTTTACTATTTTTACATTAATTAATATTTCTCGGAAAAAGGTATGAATTAGTATACGAGTAATATTGTCACGAGCTAAATATTGAGAAGTTAAAACCCACAGGTGGGAATAAATAAAATTAAATAGATGAAAAAACATATTCCAAACATAATTACATTATTAAATTTATTTTGCGGAAGTATTGCAGTGATTTTTGCTGTAGAAGACAACTTATTTATGGCAGCAGTTTTTGTGATGCTAGGAATTGTATTTGATTTTTTTGATGGTTTTGCTGCGCGTATCCTTGATGTAAAAAGTGAACTAGGCTTACAATTGGATTCATTAGCCGATATGGTAACTAGTGGAGTAGTGCCTGGAATAGTTATTTTTAAGTTATTTGAAAGAACAACAGGTGCGTTTCCCTATGCGTTAGATTTTTCAATTTCTGAATGGAATAATGGTACAACCAGTTTTGTACCTTTAATAGGGTTATTAGTAATATTAGCATCGTGTTATCGATTGGCTAATTTTAATATTGACACCCGTCAAACCGATTCTTTCATCGGTTTACCTGTTCCTGCTAATACATTGTTTATATTAAGTTTGCCGCTTATTTTAATGACAAATGATGTGCAATGGATGAATGAATTGATTTTAAACAAATGGTTTTTAATAGGGTTAACCTTATTTAGTTGTTATATGTTAAATGCTGAAATTCCGTTATTCTCATTAAAAATGAAAACTTACGGTTTTAAAGAAAATGCAATGAAATACATTTTTTTAATTATTTCTGTAGCGATGTTGGTGTTGTTGCAATTTGTTGCAATACCATTAATAATTGTATTGTATGTATTGCTTTCTGTGTTTATGAACTTAAAGAAGTAGTATGGCTTCTGGGCGGTCGGAATTAATTCGTTTACAGCAAAAACAAACTCCTAAACGAAAACCAAAAAAGAAAAAAAAGTATTCAAAGACCATATTTTCGTTTAAGAAACATATAATTCTTCCTATATTTTTAATAGGGTTTTTATATGGAGTATGGCATTACAGGTATGCATTATATTATATCGCTTTTCAACGAATAGAAAAAAATGAGACTATAAAAGTATCTTCTGTAACCACACAATTTCGAATATTTGATGTGTTGCAACATCATCAGAAAAAAACATTTGGGATAGATGTTTCTCATTATCAAGGAAAAATAGATTGGAATGAGGTGACTAAAGTTCAGGATAGTTTTCCTATTTCTTTCGTGTTTGTACGGGCTACAGCGGGTAGTATAAAAGTAGATAGGGAGTATGCAAATAATTGGTCGGCTATAAAAGAAAAAGGACTTATCCGAGGTGCTTATCATTACTACAGGCCAAATGAAAATTCAATATTACAGGCTAATAACTTTATAAATACGGTAAAGCTTCAAAAAGGCGATTTGCCGCCTGTTTTGGATATTGAGGATATTCCACGAATACAGAGTATGGAAAACTTAAAAATAGGCTTGCGTAAATGGTTGAATAAAGTTGAAAAACATTATGGAATGAAACCGATTATCTATTCAGGAGAATCATTTTATAATGACCATTTGTACAAAGAGTTTTCGGAATATACCTGTTGGGTTGCTAACTATAATTTTTATGTAGAAAATATTGACAAGGATTGGAGTTTCTGGCAATTTACTGACAAAGGAAGTGTGCGAGGAATTAAAGAATTCGTTGATGTGAATATCTATAATGGAACTAAATCGGAGTTGCTGGAGTTGGTGAAGAGATAGTGTTTAGTTTGTGAATAATATATGGTAGGAAACTCGCGAATTTTGATGTTGGAAAAGTCATTAGCTTATTGTTTTGATTTTGATGTTTTATAAAAGGAAATTAAAAGATTTGGCAATTAAGTAAAGATAGAATGACCTCTCGGATTAAGTACTGAAACTCGTATTATTTATAGTTTTTGTTATATACAGCTTTTATTTAAACGGGTTTAACTCATTTATCAAATTTCTCCAATCGATGAATTTAATAACATTATCTAATTGTCTTGTGTCAATAAACCTCCCTTTAAATGGCTTTTCATTCTTTTGTAAATCAATCAGTTCTCTTTTTAATATTTCTGAGATTTGATTATTACCAGTGTCCTTTTTAATTGAAACTTCAAAAGCTTTTCCAAAATTTTCAAATCGTTTTTTACGAATCCCTTTATCTAATCTCTTTTTTTCTTTTCGTCCATCTGTAGTATCAACTTCAAAATAATATTCACCTCGAATTTGATTTCCTGAAATGTAAAGTTTTATTCAGCCAATTACCTCATTGTAATCAAATGGATATGAGTTTCGGGCATATCTATCATCTTTAATTTTTTCAAAACTTTCGGGATAATCGACAGAAATCACTCCTATGTCATTCACTATTTTATTTTCTAATTCTCCCAATTCTAAAAAGTGTCTTTCAGGTGTACATCTGTAAATTGGGATTTCAAAAAAATAGGTCTCCATTTTTATTAGGTAATTTCTGGCAACAAACAACTAAGCACGATTGTTTTTTAATCTGACAATATTTACTTAAAATCTAATTTCTTTTTACGCAACTCAAAGTTCTGTCCTAAATACACTTTACGGACCATTTCATCCTCTGCTAATTCTTCTGGTTTACCGTGTTTTAGTATGTTTCCTTCAAACATTAAATAGGTACGATCGGTAATTGCTAAAGTTTCTTGTACGTTATGATCGGTAATTAAAATACCAATGTTTTTGTCTTTTAATTGTGCTATGATTCGCTGAATATCTTCTACGGCAACTGGATCAACTCCTGCAAAAGGTTCGTCTAATAATATAAAACTTGGGTTGGTAGCTAAAGCACGTGCTATTTCGGTTCTTCTGCGTTCCCCACCAGAAAGTAGGTCGCCAAGTCTGTCTCTACGTTCTTGTAAGTTAAACTCTTCTATTAATTGTTCCGTACGCTCTAGTTGCTCTTTTTTAGTAAGATTAGTTAGTTCCAATACGCTCATGATGTTTTCCTGAACTGTTAGCTTTCTAAAAACAGAGGCTTCTTGTGCTAAATATCCAATACCATGCTGAGCACGTTTATACATCGGAAACTTAGTGATTTCAGTTTGATCTAAAAATATTTTTCCTTCTGTAGGTTTTATTAGTCCAACAATCATGTAAAAAGAGGTGGTTTTTCCAGCACCGTTAGGTCCTAGTAATCCAACTATTTCACCTTGTTTTACTTCGATAGAAATCCCTTTAACAGCAAGTTTGTTTTTATAAGACTTTTTAATATTTTCAGCTCTTAAAATCATAGTGTATCTGTATAGTATGTAAAAATAAGTGTTTGAGGCGTAAAAAATAATTTTTTAGTAAATACTTAACGATATGATTCTTAGTAGCAAGAATATAAATCGTGGTTTAATACTAGTATTTTTAAGCTACAGGTAAAACCTTCAGGAGGGTTAATCATCTTGTAGTGCGTCCCAAAATTCATATGCTCTACGTAAATGCGGTATTACAATTGTACCTCCAACAAGAGTAGATATGCTCAGTGCTTCGGCAACTTCTTTTCCGTTTAAACCTGCTTTATGGCATGATTCTAAATGGTATTTTACACAGTCGTCACAACGCAATACCATAGAGGCTGTTAAGCCTAATAATTCTTTTGTTCTCACGTCCAATGCCCCTTCTTGAAATGCTTTAGTGTCCAAGTTGAATATTCTATGAAGAATTTTATTGTCATCTTTTAAGATGCGCTTATTCATTCGTTCTCTATACTCGTCAAATTCTTTTATTTTGTTATTCATGGCTTATGATGTTTCAAGTTCTTTTTTTGCTTGATTTTTTATAACACGTTTTGAAATAAAAATACTTACTTCATATAATATAAGTACAGGTATGGCAACAATTACTTGACTTGCGATATCTGGAGGAGTAATTACCGCAGAAACAATTAGTACAATTACTAAAGCAACCTTTCTGTTTTTTCTTAAAAATTCAGGAGTAACTAGTCCTATTTTAGTTAAAAAATAGATGATTATTGGTAGTTCAAAAATTAACCCAGAAGCGAGAGTTGAAGCCCTCACTAAGCTAATGTATGAATCTAAATCGAAGTCATTGTGTATTTCAGATGAAACACTGTAGCTTCCTAAAAAATTAATTGATAGTGGACAAATGATGTAATAGCCAAATAGTACTCCTAAAAAAAATAAAAATGATGCTGAAACTATAAAACCTCTTGATGTTTTACGCTCGTTATTATGTAATCCGGGACTTACGAATTTCCAAAACTGATAAATAACAAATGGAAAAGCAATAATAAAACCAAAGGTAATGGAAACCCATATATGTGCTGAAAATTGTCCTGCTAAAGTTCTGCTTTGTATTTCAAAAGGCATTTCTGTAATACACAAACTTTCATCAATTCCCAAGGTCTTAGAAATGTTACAAAGCCCTTTATAAGTGACGAATTCTATTCTTGAAGGCCCAAAAAGTAGTGTGTCAAAAACTATTTTTTTGCATAGAAATGCAATTGAAGCAAACAGTAAAATTGCTAAAGTCGCTTTTATTAAGTGTCCTCTCAATTCTTCTAAATGATCAAGGAACGACATTTCATTTGGGTTTTTCTTTGCCATTTTATAAAATACCTTCTTTAATTAAATCATGTAGGTGTACAACACCGCTAAACTGATTATTGTCCTGAATTAGCACTTGAGAAATATTGTTTTCTTCTAGCAATTCTTTTGCTTCTACTGCCATAGCATCACTAGTTAATGTTTTTGGAGAGGCCGACATAATATCACTTGCTTTTAGCGTATTTATATCCGTAGTTTCTGCTAGCATACGTCTTAAATCACCATCTGTAATAATTCCAATAATTTTATTATTATCGTCCGTAACAGCTGTTACACCTAGACGTTTGTTAGATATTTCTATGATAACATCTTTAATGGATGCTGTTGCTTTTACCGCTGGTTTTTCATTTTTAGCAATGATGTCACGTACCCTTAAGTATAAACGTTTACCTAAAGCACCACCTGGATGGTATTTGGCAAAATCACTACTTGTAAAGTCTTTTAAATTTAATAAAGAAACAGCTAAAGCATCACCCATTACTAATTGAGCAGTCGTACTTGTAGTAGGAGCTAAATTATTTGGGCAGGCTTCTTTTTCAGCATATGCGTGTAGCACATAGTCAGCCTCAGAGCCTAAAAAAGAACTCCTATTTGATGTGATTGCTATTAATTTGTTTCCACCGTTTTTAATTAACGGAACTAATACTTTTATTTCAGGAGTATTTCCGCTTTTAGAAATACAAATTACCGTGTCGTTTTGTTGAACAGTTCCTAAATCACCGTGTATAGCATCCGCTGCATGCATGAATATGGCTGGCGTTCCTGTAGAGTTTAATGTGGCTACAATTTTGGTAGCTATATTGGCACTTTTTCCAATTCCAGAAATGATAACCCTACCATTAGATTTGTAAATATGATTTACAGCTTCTGCAAATTCATGATCAACTAAGTTTTCTAAGTTCGCAATCGCTTTTTGTTCTATAGAAATTGTTTCTTTTGCTATCCTAATTATTTTTTCTAAACTACTCACTTAAATAAAATTTAAAAATCAACAAAACTGTTGTATGTTCCTTTCTTGCTGATTAAGTTTGTGTAATAAATCCTTAAATTAGCATCTTTTTTATAAAAAACATGCTTTAGTTTTTAAATAAAATACTATCTTTAATATCCTCAAACGAAATTACTTTTTTTTTATCATATACTTATAATGTATGTTAAGAAAGTTGTTTTATTTAAGTGATAAAAATTAAATAAGGCAAAAACATAAACTATTTAAATGGAATTCAATCAAGTTGACTTGCACGCTTCGTTAAAAAAACACTTTGGTTTTTCACAATTCAAAGGATTACAGGAAAGTGTTGTTAAAAACGTATTAGAAGGAAAAGACACTTTTGTCATTATGGCAACGGGTGGTGGAAAATCATTATGTTTCCAATTACCTGCATTAATGAGGGAAGGAACTGCAATTGTAGTTTCTCCTTTAATTGCATTAATGAAAAATCAAGTGGATGCTATTCGAGGAATTTCTTCTGAAAAAGGAATTGCTCATGTGTTAAATTCATCTTTAACTAAAACGGAAGTAAAGCAGGTTAAAGAGGATATAACTAATGGTATTACAAAATTACTATATGTAGCGCCGGAGTCATTAACCAAAGAAGAAAATATTGAGTTTTTACGCTCAGTACCAATTTCTTTTATGGCAGTTGATGAAGCGCATTGTATTTCTGAATGGGGACATGATTTCAGGCCAGAATACAGAAATTTAAAAAGTATTATAAAAAAAATAGGTGATAATATTTCAATCGTAGCACTTACAGCAACCGCGACACCTAAAGTACAAGATGATATTACCAAAAATTTAGGGATGCCAAATGCTGAAGTTTTTAAGGCAACTTTTAATCGTCCTAATTTATATTATGAAGTACGACCAAAAACTAAGAACGTTGATGCTGATATTATTCGTTTTGTAAAACAAAATGACGGTAAAAGTGGTATTGTGTATTGTTTAAGTAGGAAACGGGTTGAGGAATTGTCTCAAGTGCTTCAGGTAAATGGGGTAAAGGCTGTACCATATCATGCCGGATTAGATACTAAAACCAGGGCAAAACATCAAGATATGTTTTTAATGGAAGACACTGATGTTGTTGTTGCAACTATAGCCTTTGGAATGGGAATAGATAAGCCTGATGTCCGCTTTGTAATTCATCATGATATTCCTAAAAGTATTGAAAGTTATTATCAAGAAACTGGTCGTGCTGGTAGAGATGGTGGAGAAGGGCATTGTTTAGCATTTTATGCGTATAAAGACATAGAAAAACTGGAAAAATTCATGGCCAATAAGCCAGTAGCTGAACAAGAAATTGGGCATGCGCTATTGCAAGAAATGGTTGCGTTTTCTGAAACATCAATGTCTAGGCGTAAGTTTATACTTCATTATTTTGGTGAAGAGTTTGATGCCGTAAATGGCGATGGAGCGGATATGGATGATAATATGCGCAATCCTAAAAAGCAACATGAAGCCCAGGGTGAACTTAAGATTCTTTTGGAAACTATAAGTTTTACAAAAGAAAAATATAAAGCTAAAGATATTGTTAGTACGTTATTAGGAAATAAAAACGCACTAATTTCTTCGCATAAAACAGATACAAAACCGTTTTTCGGAAATGGAAAAGGAAAAGATGGCGTGTATTGGATGGCTCTAATTCGCCAAGCAATTGTCGCTAAGTTTATTAAAAAAGATATAGAAACATATGGTGTTATTCGTTTAACGGATAATGGAAATCAATTTATTGATGCGCCAGTAAGTTTTATGATGACTGAGGATCACATGTATGTTGATGAAGGTACTGATGGAGTACTGGTTGCTTCAAAAGGAAGTGACGTTGCAGCAGATATGCAGTTGATGAAAATATTGAAGAGCTTACGTAAAACAGTAGCTCATAAAATAGGAGTTCCCCCTTTTATTGTTTTTCAAGACCCCTCACTAGAGGATATGGCATTAAAGTACCCAGTTAGTATTGAAGAGTTGAAAAATGTTCATGGAGTAGGAGAAGGAAAAGCTAAAAAGTACGGAAAAGAATTTGTGAAGTTAATAGCTCAATATGTAACTGATAACGACATTGTTCGTCCAGATGATTTGGTAGTTAAAAGTACGGGTGTTAATTCGGCTTTAAAACTATATATCATACAAAATGTAGATAGAAAGTTGCCTTTAATTGATATAGCTGCGGCTAAAGGAATGACTATGGCTGAATTCATTAAGGAGATGGAGCAAATAGTATATTCCGGAACCAAATTGAATTTGAATTACTGGATTGATGATCATTTAGATGAAGATCAACAAGAAGAGATTCATGAGTATTTCATGGAAGCTGAAACAGATAAAATTACCGATGCAATAGAAGAGTTTGAAGGAGATTATGAAGATGAAGAGTTGCGATTGTATCGTATTAAGTTCATTAGTGATGTAGCTAACTAATAATACTTTTTATTTGAGAGTTCATAAAAAAATACAGCTCGAAAAAGGGCATCGTATTAAAAGTAAATTGTTGCAATGGAGTCAGCAATTTAGAGAAGTTGTTTGGTTGGACTCTAATGAGTTTCAACAAACCTATTCAAGTTATGACGCAGTTTTAGCTGTTGATGCATTTACTATATTGCAAACAGATGCAACTGATGCGTTTGATAAGTTAAAAGAATATCAGTCAAAAGCTAAGGATTGGTTGTTTGGGTATCTAACATATGATTTGAAGTATGATACCGAAAATTTAAAGTCAACTAATTTTGACAATCTTGAATTTCCTGAGTTATTTTTTTTTCAACCTAAAAAAGTATTTCTGTTAAAAGATGATGTCTTGGAAATTCAGTATTTACATTTTGTAGATGATGAATTGGAAAGTGACTATTCAGCAATAATAGCAATCAACAATGAGATTGTTAAGTTTCAAGAAGAAAAAGATCCTATAAAGATTAAACTTCGAATAACAAAAGATAGTTATTTTGATAAGTTCCAGAAAATCCACAACCATATCAGTAGAGGGGATATTTATGAAATGAATTTCTGCCAGGAATTCTATGCAGAAAATACAGAGATAGATCCATTGCATGTATATAAAAATTTAAATGCAATTTCCAATCCGCCATTCGCAACATTTTTAAAATTAGCTGATAAATATTTGCTTTCTGCATCACCAGAACGGTATATCAGAAAAGAAAACACTTCAATTATATCGCAACCTATAAAAGGTACGGCGAAGCGATCTTCAAATTCTGTTGAAGATGCGCAATTAAAAGTTGATTTAGCGCATAATGAAAAAGAACGATCAGAAAATATTATGATTGTTGATTTGGTGCGTAATGATTTGTCAAAAACAGCGACCAAGGGGAGCGTAAGTGTTCCAGAATTGTGTAAAGTATATTCGTTTGATCAAGTGCATCAAATGATAAGTACGGTTACTTCGGAGGTTGAACATACTAAAAGCCCAGTAGAAGTGTTAAGGACAACGTATCCTATGGGGAGTATGACAGGAGCTCCTAAAGTTTCCGCTATGAAAATTATAGAGGAGTTGGAAGAAACAAAACGAGGGTTATATTCAGGATCTGTTGGGTATTTCACACCTAGTAATGATTTTGATTTTAATGTAATTATTAGAAGTATTTTATATAATAAATCAAATAAATATGTTTCTTATTCAGTTGGTGGAGCTATAACAGTTAAATCAACAGCTGAAGCAGAATATCAAGAATGCTTAATAAAAGCTAAGGCAATGCGTGAGGCACTGTTGGCTTAATTAGTAATGTGTTGGTTATGTTAGAGAAGTTTAAAAAACACGTAAATGATAATTTATTTTTTTTGACTAAAAGTAGATTGTTACTCGCTATTTCTGGAGGGATTGACAGTGTTATTTTGGCGCACTTACTTCATGAAATGGAATTGAATTTTTCTTTAGCACATTGTAATTTTAAGTTACGATATGAAGATTCTGATAAGGACGCTATGTTTGTAAATGATTTAGCAGAAAAATTATCAGTACAATGCCATTCTATTGAATTTGAAACTTCAGGTTATGCTAAAAATAATAAGCTATCAACTCAAATGGCAGCTAGGGAATTACGTTATAATTGGTTTGAGGAGTTAGTTTCTGACCATAATTATGATTATGTATTAACGGCACATCATGCAAACGATAACATAGAAACGGTACTTATAAATTTAACAAGAGGGGCAACACTTGATGGGCTGGTTGGAATTCCAGAAATTAATGGGGATATTGTACGTCCTTTATTGCCTTTTACAAGAGCAGAGATTGAACGTTATACAATTTTGAAGAACATTTCTTGGAGAGAAGATGAAAGTAATAAATCGACTAAATATTTTAGAAATAAAATTCGTCACCAAGTAATTCCAGTATTGGAAGAGTTAAATCCCAGTGTTTTAGAAACATTTAATACGCATTTGTCATACTTGAAATTAGAGAAAAAAGTACTCGATAATCACTTTGAAGAAGTGAAAAAAGAAGTGTTCTTTAATGAGGGAGGATTATTCAGGATTGATATCAAAAAGCTTAAAAAACACACTGAATACAAAGCCTATTTATACTATATGCTAAAAGGGTATTCGTTTTCGGAATGGTCTGATATAGAAGGGTTAATGAGTGGTCAGTCAGGTAAGTTTGTAAGTTCAAAAACACATCGATTGATAAAAGATAGAGATTTTTTATTATTAGAGGAAAAGAGCTTACATTTACAACATTCAAACGTTGTAATTGCTAATGAAATAACACAAATTAACTTACCTATAAACTTATGTTTTGAATTTGTAGATCAAGTAGGTCAATCAGTAAAAAATGTTATTTATGTGAATGCTGATATGATAAAATATCCATTAAATTTACGTAAAAAAGAAAATGGAGATTCATTTTTCCCGTTCGGAATGAAAGGAAAAAAGAAAATAAGTAAATACTTCAAGGATGAAAAAATGTCTTTGATAGAAAAAGAAAATAGTTGGTTGTTGTGTGATGTTACCGGTGCAATTATATGGGTTGTTGGAAGAAGAGCTGATGATAGGTTTAAAGTAACAGACAAGACCAAAAGAATATTAAAAATTAAATTAGATTAAATGAAGAATTTTTTAAGTGCATTAGTATTGAGTATCCTTTTTATAGGAACTAGTTATGCACAAATTGGGTTTCAAGAACCAGTGACTTGGAAAACTTCTGTAGAAAAGATTAATGAAGAAGAGTATTATTTAGTTTTTGAAGCTGAAATAGAGAACAAGTGGCACATGTATTCTCAGTTTTCAGATGAGAATGGTTCCGGCAAATTAGAGATCGAAAGTGAGCAAGCAGATTCGTTATTTGTATTTAAAGGAAAAGCATTAGAGAGTGCTGTTCATAAAGCGTACAATGAAACCTTTGAGGTGACGGAAACTTATTTTGTAAAAGAAGCAATTTTAAAGCAAAAAATAAAAGTACTTAAAAAAGTAAACGAGTTGGAGGTAACTGTTTTCGGACAAGTTTGTTTGGAATCATGTATATTATTGGATGAGACATTTACATTTCATTTAAATGAAGCTGTAGCGTTAGGAACTACCAAGTTAGGTAATGGAACTCACGCTAATAAAAAAGTTGAAGCTAAGAAAGCTACAACAAAACAGGAGGATAAAGAAGAAGGATTGTTGAGTTTGTTTATTCTTAGTTTTATAGGAGGTTTAGCAGCATTGTTTACGCCTTGTGTATTCCCTATGATACCTATGACAGTAAGTTTCTTTACAAAACAGAGTAAAACTAAAGCAGCTGGCGTTAAGAATGCTATCATTTACGGATTAGCGATTATAGCGCTTTATGTATTATTAGGAGTTGTTGTAAGTGCTGTTTTTGGAGCAGATAAATTAAATGAGTTATCAACCGATCCTTGGTTTAATATCATATTTTTTGTCTTATTAATTGTCTTTGCAGTTTCGTTTTTAGGTGCATTTGAAATAATGCTACCAAATTCATGGGCAAATAAAGTTGATAGACAAGCAGATAGAGGTGGAGTTGTCGGTATCTTTTTCATGGCATTGGCACTGGCTATTATATCATTTTCATGTACAGGTCCAATTGTAGGGTCAGCATTAGTAGCAGCTGCAACAACGGGTAGTTACGTTGCGCCAATTATTAGTATGTTAGGTTTTTCGTCTGCAATTGCCCTTCCTTTTACATTATTTGCAATGTTTCCAGGTTGGTTAAACTCATTACCAAAGTCTGGTGGTTGGTTGAATACGGTAAAGGTAGTATTAGGGTTTTTAGAGTTAGCATTAGCATTTAAATTTTTATCAAATGCCGATTTAGTATTGGATCTACACTTGTTAGAACGAGAAACATTTTTAGCAATATGGATAGCTATTTTTGGAACTTTAGCATTTTATTTATTCGGGAAAATTCAATTACCACATGATTCTCCTTTAAAACACATATCAGTAGGAAGATTATTGTTAGGTTTAATAACGTTGACATTTACAATATATTTAATCCCTGGATTATGGGGAGCGCCATTAAAATTGATTAGTGGTTTTCCACCAGCTCAAAAATATAGTGAATCACCATATGGAGTTGGTTTTACAAAATTAGGAGGAAGGATTTCTTCTAGTGAAGAATTACCTGAAGGTGCCGAATATGGGCCACATGATATTGTTGCTTTTACGGATTATGATACAGGAATGGCATATGCTAAAAAAGTAGGGAAGCCTGTGTTTTTAGACTTCACTGGAAAGGCTTGTGTGAATTGCAGGAAAATGGAGGAAAAAGTATGGTCAGAAAGTAAAATACTTAAAAAGTTATTAAATGATGTAGTGTTAATTTCTTTATATGTCGATTACAGAAAGGCTTTACCTAAGAGTGAACAATATATATCTGATGTAACGGGGAAAAAAGTGAGAACCGTAGGGAATAAGTGGAGTGATTTTCAAATGAAAAAATACAAAACAAATGCTCAGCCTTATTATGTAATACTAAATAACGAAGGAGAGGATATGTCTGATCCTATCGGTTATACATCAGATGCTGACGTGTATGATGTTTGGTTGAAATCAGGAATAGCTAAGTATAAAAAATAAATATACAGGAAGGATATATAAATTAACTAAAAGGGGCTATTCTGGTCTCTTTTTTTTGTGACTCAAGGTTTGTTTGTACTAAAACCATCCACTAGCACTCGTCTATAATAAGTGTAGATATTATAAAGTAAGCAATCGCCACTCGTTACAGAAGAGCGGTATTGTGGTTTTTTCACACTCAAGTTTAGATGTAATTAGTTCAATTATAATAAAATATTAGTTAGTAGTTTCATATTAAGTTGTAAAAAAAAAGCACATTTCTACAGAATAGAAATGCACTTAGGATCAAACTTAAAAACTATTGAATTTAATTCTTCATCTTGGCTAATAATTGTTTAGCTTTATGATGATTGAAATATGAATTAGCTATAATTAACTTTAATGTTTTTTTAGTTCCAGCAGTATTTCCTTGTTTTAAAGAAGTAAGTGCTAAATACCAATGTGCTTTATTTTTGTCTAAAGAATCACTGTTTTGTAATATAGCAAATACTTGTTTAGCTTTTGAATATTGTTTTAGCTCTAAATAACACATACCCTTGTATAAAAGTGTGTTGGCAGATTTAGAAACATATTTCTCATCGTATAATTCAAGTGATCTAACAGCTCCAAGAAATTGCTCATCTAAAAACAATTTTTCAGCATCAGATAGTAGTTTGTCAGCATCACTTCTTTGAGTTAATGATGGTAATTCGGATAAATTACTATAATCATCATATAGGTTTTGAGGTGAGTTTTGATTAGCAGTAAAAGTATAACTAAAAGCTATTAATAAAACTAAACTTGCTGCAACTCCATACCATCTGTAATTTTTAAACGGAGAAATTGATTTTCGGTTATAGTTGTTATTTGCTGTGCTAATGGCTGCTTTTATTTTTTGTGCATCATCACTTAATAAATATTCTTGGTAGGCTATACCATCCTTGTTTAGGACTTTAATATCTTCCCAAGCTTCAGTTTCATGAAGGGCAAATAAGTTTTTGTTAATTCTTACTTCTTCTGCTAAGTCATGATTTACGAATAACTGTTTTTCAAATGCGATCAAATCTTCTCTTGACAACCTGTTGTTTAGGTAGTCGTCTATAATCTGTTGTTTGTCTGGTTCGCTCATAAAATTTTGTATTTTAAATTAAAGGGTTAATATAGGTTACAGGCTCTCTGTAGTTAGTCTTTACTTATATATTCCTTTTTTTCAAAAATGTTACCCTTTTTTTTGAATTATTTTGAATAACACTTCTTAATTCATTGGTTTTTAACTAGTTGCGTTATAGTGTTTTTAATTTTTTATATGATGGATCTTTTTGAATTAGTTTAGTTAGTTTGCTTTTGCATTTAAAAACACGTTGTCGTACAACGGTTTCTGAATTATATCCTAATTCCTCTGCAATTTCTTTTTGCTTTCTTTTTTTAAGGAATAGAGAAAGTACTTTTTTACAATTATCAGAGAGTAATTCAAAATTACGTAAGTAAACTTCTCTTCGGTCATTTTCAAGTATTTCAAGAGCTATAAGTTTAGCATTACTTTCATCGGTAATTTCTTTTACTTCAGCTTTTGCACTCCATTTTTTTCTAAAATTAAGTTCTTTTAGCCAAAGGTTCTTACATATACCATAAAGATACCATTCAAAATTTACTACTGGTTCGTAGTTTTTTACTTTGGCTTTTGTAGTAATGTTCAATAGAGATCTTTGAAAGATGTCTTCTGCATCTTCTTGATTTCCACTATTATTTCTAATATATTTTCTAACTGAAGGGTAAACTAATTCGTAAATTTCTGAAATACCTTTTGAGTCACCAGTTATTAAAGCGTTGAATAGATTTTTTTGTTCGGACATGCAATGATTTAATCTAAGGGTTTCAGTAAAACTAAATATTTTTTTTTAAAAAAAATTGAAATAAAAATAAAAATTAGTGGGTAACGTTTTTCACTTTATAGGAACTATAAAGTGAGGACTCAATTATATTGCCTTATTTATATTAAATCCAAAAAAAAAAAGATTATGAAAAATTTTATTCATTTATTATCGGTAGTAGTTTTATTAATTTTAACAAGTTGTACTATTGAAAATGACATTTACGATACTAGTTTAGAACAAGAAAATAATATTTCAGAAGTAAGTTATAAAACAGCAACAATAACATATGATTCAAGTATAGATCCAATTGTACTTAATGAGTTGAAAAAAGAATTAAATGTACAAAAAACTATTCAACAAGACAATAATAAGGTTGTTTGGGTAATGCGTAATAATGAAGAAACCAGTTATTTAGAAGAGTCACTGATGTTGACGGTTGGAGTTTTAAGAGTAGGTGTTGTTGATGGGGAATTTGATGAGAGAAGTAATGATACAGTCGGAGATGAAGACACAACAAGTGATGATGAAAGAAGAGGTGATACAGTCGGAGATGAAGACACAACAAGTGATGATGAAAGAAGAGGTGATACAGTCGGAGATGAAGACACAACAAGT